>Ga0114956_1000063_pt1 | contig 55750 bp, 51 predicted proteins | sample MaitaG_FD_87304 | JGI IMG/M metagenome (GOLD analysis project Ga0114956, IMG submission 87304) | Marine algal microbial communities from Maine, USA - Maine_Asex2 metaG | ecosystem: Host-associated > Algae > Red algae > Unclassified | place: Maine, USA | collected 2015-01-05 | reverse complement strand
GCGCGCCGGCCGCTGCGGTCAGTGACTCGCGGTTAGATACGCTATGGGGCGCAGCCGTACTTGCTACGGCGCTGTGTCTTTGGTTTCAACGAGCCTGCAGAAGCCACATTCGAGCGATCCCACTTCTTCGATTTCTAGCCGACTGCATATGACGCCCACTCAAACTGCTGACCTCACGAGTATTCTGCCTGGCCTTGAGCAGGGCGAACGCGTGGCAGTGGCTGCGGCGTACGGGTCGTACGGCGGACCGGTGACGACCATCGCCTACGGCGTCCTTGGCGACGGCGATCTTGCTGGTCGTGCTGTGTTGTCGACCTTCTACCGGATCTCCGAGGCCGCGTCGACGCTCGGCGGTGGTGTCGATCCGAGCATGCTCATCTATGCGATGGCCCGCTCGGAGGTCACCGATCTGTGGCAGGCCGAGATCGAACGTCGTCGAGCGACCGAGGGTTCGGTCAACAACGAAAGTCTCGGTGCGATCGCGCTCGATGCTACCGGCTCGGCCTGGGACGTCCGCCGAGCGATCGACCAGCTCGGCGAAGACGAACAAACCCTCCTCAAACTCGTTCACTTTGCGGCGATGCAGCCGTCGGCGATCATCGACTACCTCGGCGTCTCTGTCGAGGAACTGAAGGCACTCTCCAAACGCGCCCATCGTGAGCTCGCCACGATTCTCAGCACGATCGAGTCCGGTGAGGATCACAGCCTCGACCATGTGACGTCGCTGCTGTGCTCCGATGCCATGTGGACCGCAACCAGCGAGCCGATGATCGAGTCGATAAAGGCCGTGATCGCCGCGGGGCCAGATTCGTTAGGTCCGCTGCCATCAGCCGACCCACCGAAGACTTCGAGTTCGGTGACTGCATTGACGGCGCCCGCCGCGGCACCAGCGAAGACTGCATTGACGGCGCCCGTGCCGGCACCGGCAAAGACCGCCGACTCCACGTCGGGTCTTGACACCGGCGACGTGCGCATCAGCCCGCTCGCTGAGAACACAACCAGCCCGAGTGGCCGAATGGTCACCGACGCGACCACGCCCGGCGAGGCCGATATCGCGAACGAATTCTCAACGGCCGCGTCGAGTTCGCCCGGCGCTGAACTTCCGTGGAACAAGTCTGACGATCGGTCGCCGCCGAGCACCGACCGTCACAGCCGTGACAACGGAAGTAACGGCGCTGGCACGTTCAGCACTGCGGCATCATCAAGCACTGAACAATCAACGCTTGCCACGGTTGCGCCCCTCCGCTCGCCAGCCGACAACGCAGCTGAGGCCACGCCGTTGGCCCCAGCCGTCGATGCCCCAGCCGCTCGCCGCGCGCACTTGCCGCTTCCCGACCCGGTCTCGCAGCAGACCGCAGTGCTTCCCGACGCCGGTAGCCGCGACATCAGCCGACTGCCGGCCGTTCCCGCAACCGATGAAGAACCCGAGAAGAAGCGTCTCCGATTCAAAATCTCCGGGTCGAGTTTGCTGGCGATAGCGGCGATCCTCGTCGGTGGAGTCATGGGTATCGGCGCCATAATCAACTTGTGGGGTAGCAACAGCGTCATTGGCACCCAGACCGTGATGCGGCTCACCGGCACCGAGTACCTACCCGACGAGACGACGGCCATGGTCACGCTGTCGCAGGCACCGGCCGGCGTCGAGGTCTACCTCGAGTTCGACGACAACATGGGTGCAGCGCCCGAGAACACCTTTTTTCAAGGCTGGGCCGAGACAGTTTCCGGTCAGCAAGTTCCACTCGGGACGTTTCATCTCCGCCGCCGTGAATCGTCGGGCGAGATCTTCGTCGCCTTGTGGGCTGGCGTCGATCTCGAGCAGCTGAGCAACATCACGGTGCGACTGCAAGATGTCGGTGGTGAGAACGAACCGAGCGACACGGTGCTCCTGACCGGCCCGGTTCCGACCGCGGGCTGACAACCACCGGCCAGAAGCTATGGCACTAATCCGGGCTGCGACGCGACAAAGCGCCGGTGGTTGCCGGACAAGGCCGACAACCAACCAGCGCTCTGTGCAAACGTCTGTGGTTCGGTGGTGTTGCGCTTAGGAGTTCAGCCAGTAGGAGGCTGTACGAAGTTCCGAACCAGGATGAACGCAAGGGCCCCACCCGCCGCGAAGCGCCTACTGGCTGGACCCCTATGCGTTGATTGCCGTCCAGATGGCCTCTGGCGTGCACGGCATGTCGATATGGGTCACGCCGAGGTGGCTGACCGCATCGACGACTGCGTTATGGAGCGCTGGGGTTGAACCGATCGTGCCCGACTCGCCGATGCCCTTGGCCCCGAGCGGGTTACGCGGACTGGGGGTTTCGGTGTTGCTCGTCTCGAACGTGACCATCTCGGCCGCTGATGGCACGAGGTAGTCCATGAAGTTGGCGGTCTGCGGGTTGCCGTCTTCGTCGTACTGGATGTGTTCGTAGAGAACCTGCGCGATGCCCTGAGCGATGCCGCCGTGCTGCTGGCCACTCACGAGCGTCGGGTTCAGGATCTTGCCGCAGTCGTCGACCGCGATATGGCGCATGAGTTCGACGCCGCCGGTCTGCGTGTCGACTTCGACAACCGAAACGTGGGCCCCGAACGGGAACGTCGAGTCGGTGCCGTCGAAGTCGAGCTCGAAAGCGAGCCCGGGCTCCATGCCTTCGGGGAGCTTTGATGGATCGTTAGCGGCCGCTGAGAGGTCGCCCCACGACATGGCCGACGTCGGCACGCCCGCCACCCCAAGACCACCGTCGGTGAGTTCGATGTCGTCGGCGCTGGCCTCCAAGAGGTGCGCGGCGAGCTGCTTGCCCTTTTCGAGTACGCCCTCGCTCGCCTTGTAGACGGCGGATCCCGCGGTCTGAAGCGACCGGGAGCCGAGCGTTCCGGCACCACGGGGAACTGCAGCGGTGTCGGAGTCGATATGGACGATGTCGTCCATGGGGATGCCGAGCATGTCGCTCGCGATCATCGAGAATGCGGTGTCGTGGCCCTGGCCGTGGGCGCTCGTGCCCACATACATCTTGGCGGTGCCGTCTTCGAGCACCTCTACCTTGCCGTATTCGACGTGGAGGCCGAGGGGAGCGGTGACCTCGACGTACGCCGAGACACCGATGCCGAGCTGCTTGACGTCGCCAGCTTCGCGGCGTTTCGCCTGGTCGGCGCGGAGGTCGGCGTAACCCGCTGCTGCCAGTGCCGCATCGAGCGCCTTCTCGTATTCGCCGGAGTCGTAGTTGGCGCCCGTGATCGTGGTGAGCGGGAAGTCCTCGGGCTGGAGGAAGTTCTTGCGCCGGACTTCGGCAGGGTCCATTCCGATCTGAGCGGCAGCCATGTCGATGACCCGCTCGATCAGCTGCGTCGCCTCGGGGCGACCTGCGCCGCGGTAGGCGCCGATCGTGGTCGTGTTCGTCATCACCGTGATGCCGTTGAACTTGAGCTGCGGTACGACGTAGACCGCAGGTGCAAGCAGCTGGGTAAGCATCGGCAAGATGGCACCGATCGCCGGATAGGCGCCGCCATCAGCGATCAGATCAATATCGAGGCCAGTGAAGGTGCCGTCGTTCTTGATGCCGAGCTTGCCATTCATAACCATGGCCCGGCCGTGCACGAGCGAGACCATGTCTTCGCTGCGTAGTTCGGTCCACTTCACCGGCCGCTGGAGCTGCATTGCGGCATACGCGGTCAGGTAGTACTCGACGTAGAACGCGGCCTTTGGCCCGAAACCGCCGCCAACCCATGGGGTCACGATGCGGACGTTGTCGGGCTCGCAACCGAGTAGCGCGGCCATCGGCTCGTGGATGCCGTGGGGATGCTGGTGCGATACCCAGAGCGTGAAGCCATTCTCGGGTTCGTTCGGTACAGCTGCGCAGGCGTTCGGCTCCATCGGCGCCCCGGCGAGACGCTGGGTGAGCATCTTGACTTCGGCGACGGAGTCGGCGCCTTCGAGCGGGGTGGCCTCGGGAACGTTGCCATCCTCGTCCGGCATCGGGAAGCTGGTCGCGAAGCAGACGTTATTATCGGTGCCCTCGAAGAGTTTCTCGCCAGCTGCAGCACCTTCGAGATCGATCACGGCGGGGAGCGCATCGACGTCGGCGTAGCACGCGGTTGCAGCGTCTTGGGCTTGCTGCATAGTCTCCGCGACGACGACGGCCACAATGTCACCAACGAACCGGACCTTGTCCGAGGCGATCGGCGGACGGTTGAAGGTCTCAGGCAGCAAGGGGAAGCCCTGGATGGATGGCAGATCCGTGTTCGCTCCCGTGTAGATCGCGAGCACGCCCGGCATGCCTTCGGCCTCGCTGACATCGACACTGTTCAAGACGCCGTGGGCATTCTGCGAGCGCACGAACGTAATGGAACACCCGTTGGTGAATTCCATGTCGTCGGTGTACTTGTTGGCCCCGGTGAGCAGACCCTGGTCTTCTTTACGAGCGACTGCGTTGCCAAGAATCGATCCGGCTTTTGCCATCTTTGGTGAACCCCCTGTGTCAAGTGCTCTGAGAGTAGCTGCTTTTGGTCGCGCGAATCTCCTCCAAGCCGCTGACTTCTCTACGCTGCGAGTTGTGGCCGATATTGGACGGGTCTTCCGTTACGTAGAGAATCGCTGGCAACCGATTAGCGAGCCGCTGCCACCGTTTACCCATGCTGCCCCGGACCCCTCCCGGTCGGTTGCTCCCTGGGTGCTGCCGCGCGAAGTTGGGGTTCAGCCCGGCGATGTGGTGGCGTGGCACGAGGTCGCGTTCCGGTTGCTCGCTCGGTGCGCTGAAGACTCGGTCGAGGTGCGAACGCTTGCGACCCAGACGCTGGCGCTGCACGACGCCGCCGACGTGCAGCAGTGGTTGCGGGAGGTCGAAGTGTGGCTCGGGATGCGCATCGATCCGGCCCGACCTTGGCCTGAACCTCCCCCTGACCCCGGTCGCAGCCGCGCGTAAACCGACCGACGGAACTTTTCGCAGCTGGTGTTCCGACCAACCGTCTACCGGCTCGGCAACGGCCGGGCGGAATGGCCATGTGGTCTCGGAACGGAACATCATGTCGTTTGGAATGTCTCGTTTATCGTCGGTGGGGGTCACGGCGCGGACGCGACGCCGAGGCGTGCTCGCTGCGCTCGTGTTGGCGGCGACGCTCGCAACTGCGCTCGTCATCAATTTGTCGCCCGCGGCCGAAGCTGCGCCACACCCGTTGGCGGATCGGCCTGATCGGACCGATCCGCCAACGGTTGCTCGGCGCTACGGTGCCTCGTTATGGGGAGAGTCGGGCCGGTAGTCATCGATGGGGCAAAGGTCGCCGATCACAAGGCGGTGATTCCGGTTAGCGATGCTGGATTCCAGCGCGGCTTCGGCGTCTTCGAAGCGATCCGGGCCTATCGCGGCCGCCTGTTTCGCCTCGACGCTCACCTCGATCGCCTCGAACGCAGCGCCGAGCAGACCGGTATCGAGTTGCCCGACCGGACGGCTTTGGCCGGCTGGTGCAGCGACGTCGCCGAGGTGGCCGACATCGTTCGCATCTTCGTCAGTGCGGGCGACGATCCGCTGACGCCCGGTGGCAGCCGATCGGTGGTCACGGGCGAGACAATGCCTGAGCTTGCGCCAACCGTGCGTTTGCAATCGCGAATCGCTCCCTGGCATAGCGACGGGGTCGAGTACGAACTGACCGGCGGCAAGACCTTGTCGTATGCCCCGAACTTCACCGCGCGGCTACGGGCGCAACAGGCCGGTTTCGACGATGCGCTGTTGATCGGTCGCAGCGGCAATGTATTGGAAGGGCCGACGTACTCGATCGGCTGGGTGATCCACGGAGCGGTCGAGACGCCCGGGCTCGACCTCGGCATTCTGCGATCGATCACTCGAGACGTGACACTGGAAGTCGCAGCCGAGCTCGACATCGCTGTCACTGAGGTGCGAGCCCCGCTGGATCGGCTGTTGCGTGCCGACGAGATTTTCGTGCTCTCGACCGGCCGCGAGGTGGCCCCAGCCGTCGGCGTCGACGACACGATTTTCGCTCCCGGGCCGGTGAGCAAACGCCTGGCCGACGGATTCACCGCCCTGGTCGAGCGCGAGGTCGGCGGCTAGGCAGCCCGAGTCGGGCCGCAGGTCGAGTGGCACGACGTTGGTTTCACGCGGTGGTCTGCGCTCTACTGGCAGGGTGAGTACCGCCATAAGCGAGGCCGAGCGCCGTCGCACCTTCGCCATCATCTCGCACCCCGACGCGGGCAAGACCACGCTGACCGAGAAGTTCCTTCTCTATAGCGGCGTGCTCACCGGTGGCGCAGGATCGGTGAAGTCGCGCTCCGATGGTCGGTCGGCGGCCTCGGACTGGATGGAGATCGAGCAGCAGCGCGGCATCTCGATTAGCTCGACCGTTATGCGCTTCGAGTACGACGGCAAGTTACTGAACCTTCTCGACACGCCAGGTCACAAGGACTTCAGCGAGGACACCTTCCGGGTGCTCGCCGCGACCGATGCCGCGATCATGGTGCTCGACGGTGCGAAGGGCATCGAGCCCCAGACCCGTCGATTGTTCGAGGTCTGCCGCGAGCGTGACGTCCCAATCGTGACGTTCATCAACAAGTGGGACCGGCCCGGGCGCGATGCGTTCGAACTACTCGACGAGATCGAAGAACAGCTCATCCTCGAACCGGCGCCAGTCACCTGGCCGGTCGGGCAGTCGGGCGACTTCCGCGGCGTCATCGATCGCCAGACCGGCGATTACACCCGTTTCACTCGAACCGCTCGCGGCAGCGCGATCGCGCCGGAAGAGATCGTGTCAGCCGACCAAGCGGCTCTCGATGAAGGCGACGCGTGGACCGAAGCGGCCGAAGGCGTCGAACTACTCGACGAACTCGACCGCTCGTTCGACCGGAAACGATTCGAAGCCGGCGATCTCACGCCGGTCTTCTTCGGTTCGGCGCTCACGAACTTCGGCGTGCGCTCATTGCTCGATGCGGTGGTCGATCTCGTGCCGTCGCCGGTCGCCCGCCCCGATATCGATGGCGTACCGCGAAAGCTCGACGACCCGTTCTCGGCCCTCGTGTTCAAGGTCCAGGCCAACACGAACAAGAGCCACCGCGACCGCATCGCGTTCATGCGGGTGTGTTCGGGCAAGTTCGAACGAGGCATGACGGTCACCCACGCCCGAACGAAACGCCAAGTCACGACGAAGTACGCCCACTCGGTGCAGGGTCAAGATCGCGAGACGGTCGAAGAAGCGTGGCCCGGCGACGTCATTGGCCTCGTGAACGCGCAAGGGTTCAAGACCGGCGACTCGGTCTTTGTCGACAATCCCGTCGAGTGGCGTCCGATGCCCGCGTTCGCTCCGTCGTACTTTCAGATCGCTCGCGTGCTCGACGTCGGCAAGTTCAAGCAGTTCCGGTCGGGGATCACACAGCTCGATGAGGAAGGTGTCGTCCAGGTTCTGCGCCAGCACGACATCGGGGATCAGGCCCCGATCTTCGCCGCAGTTGGTTTGCTGCAGTTTGAGGTCGCCAAACATCGCCTCGAGCACGAGTTCGGCGCCAAGCCAGAGCTCAGCCCAACCTCGTGGACCGTCGCTCGGCTCACCGATGCCGAGTCGGCCCCAGCGCTGCGACCATTACGGGGCGTCGAGATCGTCGAGCGGGCCGATGGAACGATCTGGGCGCTCTTCGAAACCGCGTTCCGCGTCCGTCAAGTCTCCGATGACAACCCTGACCTGACGCTCGAGCGCCTCATGGCCGACGAAAGCAGCGAACTCGCCTGGAAGCGGTGAACCAGTGTCACTGATATCGCCTCCGGCTCATGCGTTGCCCGCAGCCGCCTGCGTGGAAACGCCTCGCGACGCAGGAGCGAGCAGTTAAGAACTGCAGGAGAGCATGGAGCAGCCGGGGCGGGTGCGGGCCCAGTCGGGGCGCTTTTCGGCAAAGGTCTCATTGCCGGGCTGGTCGTCGTACGGGTGGCGCAGGACGTCGAGTAGCTCAGTGATCATCGCGTAGTCGCCGGCATCGGCCTTGTCGATCGCAAGCTGCGCGAGATAGTTCCGCAGCACGTACTTCGGGTTCGTTGCGTTCATGAGCTTCACCCGGGCGTCGGCCGACAGGGTGCTGGCCTCGACACGATCGGCGTAACGCACCAGCCATGCATCGATCTGAGACCGGACCTCGGTGGTGAGCTGCTCGGGCACGTAGTACGCCTCGGCGAGGGGAGCGAATCGATCATCAGCTGATGCACCCGCCGCGAGGTCGACGTCGGCCAGGTTCCGATAGAAGATCGTCATGTCGGTCTCGGCCAGCTGCAATACGTTCAGCAGGTCGGCCATGAGGTCCTCGTCGACCTCGGGGTCGAACCGGTCGAGGCCGAGCTTGTTAGCCATCATCGTCTGATAGCCAGTCTGGTAGCGCTCGACGTAACCGTCGAGCGCAGCTTGGAGTGGTTCGGCCTTCTCGATCAACGGATAGATCGCGTTCGCGAGCTGCATCAGATTCCACTGAGCGATAGCGGGCTGCGCGCCGAAGCGGTACCTCTTGCGGCCGGCATCGGTGGTGTTAGGCGTCCAGTTCGGGTCGAAGTCCTCGAGCCAACCGTAGGGCCCGTAGTCGATCGTGAGCCCGTGGATTGACATGTTGTCGGTGTTCATCACCCCATGCACGAAACCAACACGCATCCAGTGAACGATCATGTCTGCGGTGCGATCGACAATTTCGCCAAACCATGCCGCATACACCTCTGGCGACGGCTCGCCGAGGTGGGGAAAGTCGGTCCGTATCGTGTGATCGGCGGTCGCTCGCAACAGGTCGATGTCTTGTCGTGACGATGGGAGCTCAAAGTTGCCGAAACGTACAAACGACGGGGCGACGCGGCAAACGATCGCGCCGGATTCGAAGGCGGCATTGCCGTTGTAGAACATGTCTCGCAGCACCTGATCGCCGGTGAGCGCAAGGCTGAGGGCGCGGGTGGTTGGTACACCGAGGTGATGCATTGCCTCGCTACACAAGAACTCGCGCACCGACGACCGCAGCACGGCAAGTCCATCGGCGGATCGCGAGTACGGCGTCGGACCGGCCCCTTTCAGCTGCAAGGTGTAGTGCTCGCCGCTGCTGGTCTCGACTTCGCCAAGCGCGATCGCGCGACCGTCGCCGAGCTGGCCAGCCCAATTGCCGAACTGATGGCCGCCGTAACACGCCGCGTAGGTGTCCATGCCGTCGAGTACTTCGTTGCCGGTCATTACGGCCGCAAAGCGATCCGTATCGACGACCGCAGTGTCGAGTTCGAGCGCAGCCACCATTTCAGGTGAGATGCCGATGATCTTCGGCGCTGCCGTCGTCTTCGGGGTGACCCGAGAGAAGCTGGCCCCTCGCACTTCGCGCGGTCGAATTTCGGTCGACGGATCGGCAGGCAGCGTTGCCGTGTAGCGGTTGTTGAACGTGAGTTCGTCGAGCGATTTTGTTGCCATGACAAGGTTCCTCTCGGCGGGCTTATGGTTCGCGGATGACGGTGGCCGGATCAACATCGAAGCGTTGGCCAAGGTAGCTCGGGTGCCGCATCTGGCCGTTTTCATTCCAATGGGCGAACGCGACCTCGATCACGAGTTCAGGTTCGACCCAATGGCGGCTGCGCCCGACGACCGGCGGCACCTCATCAACGAAGGGGCTGGTCACACAGCTCCGCTGTGCCAACAATGGCGGCCACCGCTTTAATTCCAATTCGGTCAGTCCGCTGCCGACCCGACCCGCATAGCGGAAGCCGGTCTCGTCGTAGTAGCCGACCATAAAGGCGCCGACCGTGCCGCCGCGACGTCCTTCACCGCTGACCCAGCCGCCGACGACTAGCTCCTGGCGCCGTCGGGGTTTGATCTTGCGCCACGAGGATGATCGTTTGCCTTCGGTGTACGTCGACGTGAGCTGTTTGGCGATGAGCCCCTCAAGTCCCTGTTCGGTGACGACATCGAGGAGCACCGAGGGGTCACCATCGTGTACATCGGTCAGCCGCCACGTCGGGCCGTTGTCGATGAGCTGTTCGAGTAGTCGCCGCCGCTCGCTGAACGCCAGAGGGTGCAAGTCGTTGCCGTCGACATGGAGGAGATCGAAGACCACGAGCATGACTGGCGACGACTTCGACCGCCGAGCTGCGTCATGAGGGTCGACCACGTGCATGCGGTGCTGAAGCTGGTAGAAGCTCGGGCGACCGTCGCCGTCGAACGCCACGATTTCACCGTCGAGCACGAAGGCCGAGAGGCCGGGTGCAGCATCGGTGACGCTGGCGAGTTCGGGAAAGCTATGGGTGACGTCGAGCAGGTTACGGCTCTGCAGCCGCAGCTCGCCGCCGTCGACCGATGCGATCACCCGCATGCCGTCCCACTTCAGTTCGTAGATCCAGTTGTCGCCGGTGGGAACGTCGTCGGACGACGTCGCCTTCATCGGCTCGATTGAGCGTTGCAACAGCCCGGACACGAGCCCTGAGTATTGCGCCCTGCCGACCCAACCATGCGCGCTGGCCACGAGTCGTCAAGAAGGGCGAGTCCTGGGTACCCGGCCGCAGTAGAGCTCTCAATGTACGTATGATGGGACAATGCGGGACACAATTCGACCATTGGCAATTCTCGTCTTGGTGTCGCTTCTCGGCGTCGTCGGGGCCTGCGGGACCGACGTCAGCGCGACAGCCGACACAAGCACGGCAGCCGACGTCAGCACGTCAGCCGACACAAGCACGGCAGCCGACGTCAGCACGTCAGCCGACACAAGCACTGCAGCCGACGAAGTGACGGTCGATGTTGTTGACTCGGGCGACGATTCCGACACCGGCATTCGGTTGGTCTCGGCCGACGAGGCCGCAGCGACACTCGCAAGCCCACCCGATGACCTCGTCGTGCTCGACGTTCGCACGCTCGAAGAGTTCGAAGAAGCTCGTTTGGCCGACGCGACGATGATCGACTTCTACCAGGCCGATTTCGCTGACCGGCTTGCTGGGCTCGACCGGGATCAGCCGTACCTGCTGTACTGCCGGTCCGGAAATCGCAGCGGGCAGACCCGCGCGATCATGGAGGACCTTGGCTTCACGAACGTTGCCGACGTCGATGGTGGCATCAATGCCTGGCTCGGCAACGGCCACCCCGTCACGTCGGGCTAGGTAGCTTCACTCGCGCGCGAGGCTGCGCAAACTCTCGGGTCGCGCATTTACGCGCGGTGGATGGTTGCGGTGCCGAGGGGGCCGAAGTCGACGGTCGCCGACGCGCCGCTCGGCAGTGTGGTGACCTGCGTCATGGTGCCGGTCGTGATCACCTGCCCGGCGTGAAGATCGATCGCTCGGCGACCGAGATTTTCGACGAGCCACTTCAACGCGGTGACTGGGCTGCCGAGCACATCGGCGCCGGTGCCGGCCCCGGTCTGGGTGCCATCGACCGACATCGAGCCGCTCGCATTCACGAGCTCGCCGGCCTTAAACGAGGACGCGGCATCGCCGATCACGAGCAGCGTGTTGCCACCGGCGTCTGCGGCCACAGAGTGCACCGGGGTGCCGATGAACTCAGCGAACCGACCGCCAACAACTTCGATCGCGGGTAGCAGCGCGTCGACGGCATCGATGATCTCCGCTTCGTTCGGCGCCGACACAGCCGCGATATCGCGTCCAATTCGGAACGCAAGTTCGCCTTCGAGTAGCGAGTTCTCGGCGATATCGGCGCCGGAGAGTGTGCTGCCGGAGTCAACAACTCGATACACGCGGCCGGCGAATGGCCCATCGGAACCGAGCAGTTTCTGGGCATGTTTGGAGGTGCACCCGATCTTCCAACCGACAACCTGCCATCCAGTTAGCTCCGCCACCCGGTCATCGATGGCTTCGGCGGCGGACGCAGTTTGTGGTGCGATCGCGCTCGAGAAGCCGGCGAGCTTTGTGCCGGACTCGCGAGCCTCGATGAGCAGGCGGGCTGCTGTGTCGATCGCTGCTGTGTCGTTGTGCGCTGTCATCGCGTGCTGGGGATCGAGGTGGTCATGGCCGCCGATATTACTTGGCGTGGAGTCATCGCCGCCGGGGTTCTATGCTCCGAGGTGCATCAGGAGGCGGTGCGGCCGTTCGTGCGCGAAGGGAATTTACATTCATCTCAGCGGTGACAATCGGGTAGGGCAGGGGAGCCGGAGGGTGAGCCTTGTCGCGCCCGGACGCTGGCGATTGTTCCTGGCCGCGGCGTTCACCGCGTTGTCGTTGCTCTGGCTGTTTGCATCGTGTGGCAGCGGCGTCTTCGAAAGCGAGGTCGCCGGCGTCGACGGCGGTGAGGTTGCCGTCGATATCGCTGAGACCGACGCCGCCGATATCGCTGAGGCCGAAGCCGTCTCGATTCCGACGGCCATTCCGACCACGGTCGACGTCGCGATCGACGGAGTGGCAACCGATGACGCGGACGCCACGAGGGTGACGGTCTTCCACCTCGACGAGTCCTGCGATACCCGGTTCTTCCCCGGCTTTGCGCCGGATCAGGCGTGGTGTTTCGAGGACTGGGCCCTCGCGACGATCGATGGCTTCGGCGTCGAGCTCGCCAGCTATCGCCTCGTTGAGGGCGCGTCCCGTGAGATCGCGACCGGACCGATCATCGGCCAGATCGATCTCGGTGAGACGCTGAACCTCGGGATACCACTCCGCGTCGCCGAGGAACTGTGTCGCCGATCGGCCGAGACGCGAGCCGCATCGGCCGACAACTGCTTACCGCATACCAGTGCAGCCGCTGCATCGCTTGCCTTCGTTCAATCGCACCTTTGGAGGACCTCAAACAATACGCCCTCGAACGATGCAGCCGACCGCGACGTTGCTTCGGTCCGAACCGGCCTCGAATACTCGCCGTTCGTGAACCGTCTCGCATCATGGGAAGTCGCAGGTGCCGCCAACGGATGCTGGATTCGCACCGACACAATCACCGCGCAATGTGCGATCGACATTCGTGACTTTGAGGGCTCGATCGTCGACACGATCGTGGTGTCGACGTATCCGCAAGGCGTCGTCGACGCGACCTTCGAAGGATTTACGGGTGGCTACGAGGTGACCGGCGTCGCCACGAGCTTGGCGGCGGCCGGCATCAGCATCGACCGGTGGGTGTTAACCGCATCGTCTTTCGGCTCGGTCGATGTCGGGATGTCGCTGCGTGACGCGAGGCAGCAGCTGGGCTTCGGTCTCGACCTCGCTGGTGCAGCAGTCGATGACGGCCGCGCGTGTTTCTTTGCAACCCCGATCGGGTTCGTGGGTCTCTTCTACATCGCCGAGGCCGTATCGGGCGTTGACCCGCTCGATGGGGTCATTCAGTCGATTGTCGTCTCGGCGGCGGATTATCCGGCCGCGTCCGGCATTCGGGTCGGCTCGCCAAGCGACGCGCTCGTCGTCACCCTCGGCGACGATCTCATTGCGCGTGACCATGCGTCGTCACCTGACGGGCGCTACTACGACATGCCGCAAACGCCGGCGGCCGAGCAGCTGTTGCGCTTCGAGTCCTACGACGGTGAAGTGATCTCACAGATCCGCGCGGGTCGAGCTTCGGGCGTCACTGCCGCCGACGGGTGTGGCTGACCGCGGCTCCAAGCGGTGCGCGCTTCAGCTGCTCAGTCTCGGCGGGCCGATCGTGGCCGCACGAGTTCGACGAGCCGGCAGCTGTCCGGACCGAGGTCGGCCCAGGTCGCGGTGAGATCAAGATGGATGATGGCGCCGGTTGTGAGCAGCTTGCCATTGTCGGCGCGAGGCAGTGGATCGGCGCTGAGCCACAGTCCGAGTTCTTCGAGGCCGGGGTTATGGCCGCAGAGCATGACGATCTCGACGGCGTCGTCGATCTGGCGTAGCCGTTCGGCCAAACTCGCGGCGTCGGCCCCATAGATTTCCGATTCAAAAACCGGCTCCGGGCCGCCGGCGCCGTCGGTACCGACGACGGACTGCAGCGTCTCATGGCACCGGACCGCGGGTGATGAGAGCGTGAGGTGTGGGGCCAGCTCATGCGTGCGAATCCACTCGGCCACGCGGCGCGACGCTCGACGCCCTCGGCCGGTGAGCGGGCGTTCGAAGTCGGTGGCTGCGTCGGTGTTCTTGGCCGACTTGGCATGACGGAGAATCAGCAGCTTTGGCACGAAACGAAGCGTAACGATATCTACCGCGTTGCGGCATCTGAGTCGACCGAGCTAGCGGCCTGAAACCCCTTTCCAGCTGATGATAGGCAAGCTTGACATTCCATAGTTTGGTGGGTGTACAGTGTGCCGATGCTTCCCCCAACATTTGGCCCTTGTTTCACTCGGTTTCCGGCCGTGCGACTGACCGTTGTGGCAACCGCACTCGTCGTCGCGGTCCTTGCTGCAGCGCTCGTTGGCTGCTCGTCTGGTGACGAGACGGTTGTCGTCTATTCGGGCCGCAACGAAGAGCTGATCCAACCGCTTATCGATTCGTTCACCGAGTCCACGGGCATCGCGGTCGATGTGCGCTACGGCGACTCGGCGGAACTGGCCTTGTTGATCAGCGAGGAAGGCGAGAAGTCGCCAGCCGATGTGTTCTTGTCGCAGAGCCCCGGGGCGATGGGGTTCCTTGAGGATCAGGGCATGTTGCGGGCACTGGCCGAGACACCAACGCTCGATGTCGCAGCATTCGAGCTCGTGCCGGAGACGGTCCGTGACGCCGACGGGCATTGGCTCGGAATCAGTGGCCGCCAGCGCGTGCTTGTCTACAACCCGACCCTCGTCGCCGACGATGAACTGCCGTCAAGCGTGATCGAGCTCGGCGACCCGGTGTGGGCCGACCGGGTTGGTGTGGCACCCGCCAACGGGTCGTTCCAGGACTTCGTCACCGCGATGCGAGCGACGGCTGGCGACGCCGTCACCGCCGAGTGGCTCGCAGCTCTTGCCGACAACGGCGCGGTGACCTACCCGAAGAACAGCGCAATCGTCGATGCCGTCAACCGTGGCGAGGTCGACGTCGGCCTGGTGAATCACTACTACAACTTCCGAGCGCAGGCCGAGGACCCCAACCATGTTGCCCTCAACCATCAGTTCGCAGTCGGCGACCCCGGCAACGTGTTGATCGTCACCGCTGGCGCCATCATCGGTACGACTGAAGACGAGCGACGTGCTGAGGAGCTTCTGGCCCATCTGCTCAGCACCGAGTCGCAGCGATATTTCGCCGACGAAACGTTCGAGTACCCGCTCGCGAGCGGCGTTGCGCCCGCAGCCGTGATCCCACCCGCCGAGTTCGCTGCCGTCGGCGGCATTGACGTCGAGAATCTGACCGGTGGCCTGGAAGGCACCCGCGCCCTGATTCTGTCCGCGGGTTTTGACGGGTAGCTGCCCGCGTCGATACTTCTGTCGTATGAACATTCAGGGTGACCGCGTCGATAGCTGGCCCACGGCGTGAACAGCGTCGCTGCTGTCGACGCGAGTCGGATTCGTTTGCGTCGTAGCTCCGCCTCGCCTCTGCTTCGCGTCGGGTCCGCGATCATTGCCCTCGGCTTTGCGTTCCCGGCCGTGTACGTCGTCTGGCGCACGATTTCATTGCGCGCCGACCTTGTGTCGCTTGGGTCTGAGGTCGCGGCGCCGCTCGGCAGAACCCTGCTGCTCGCAACCTTGGTCGCGCTGACGGGTGCGATCATTGCGACGGCGTTTGCGTTTCTACTCGATCGCACCGACGTTCCCGGCGAACGTTCGTTGCGGTTGATCCTTACCTTGCCGATCGTTCTGCCATCGTTTGTTGGTGCGACGGCATTCCTCGCCGCGTTGGCGCCGGGCGGTTTTGTTTTCGAGTTGCTCGCGGCGGTGGGGTTTTCGCCGCCGCGACGCTTCCGAGGCCTCGGCCCGGCATGGTTCGTGCTCACGACGGTGACCTATCCGTATGTACTCTTGCCGGTCCTCGCTCGCCTTCGTTCACTTCCGACATCGCTCGAAGAAAGCGCCCGCACTCTCGGCGATTCGCCCTTGGTCGCGTTTTCGCGAGTCACGTTGCCTCAGCTGCGGCCGGCGGTTCTCGCGGGCTCGCTGTTGGCTTTTCTCTATTCGATCGGCGACTTCGGGGCCGTGCAGTTACTCGGCTACGACACGCTGACCCGCGTGATCTTCGCGGCAAAGTTGTCGCAACGATCGGTGGCGTTTGCCGCGGCGATGGTTTTGCTGGTCATGGCGTGGGTCGCCTCGGCAGGGGAGCGCAAAGCCAGTCGCTCGGGGGCGGTAGATCTGCAAGCCCGCACGCATGCTGGAACTCCGCTGCTGCTCGGTCGACGGCGTTGGCTCGCGGCGGCGATTGCGTGGTCCTTCGTTGGCGCGGTGCTGGTGCTACCGATCGTGAGCCTGGTCGTGTGGGCCCTTCGTTCGCTTGCCCAAGGTGATGTCGATCTTGGCGGGTTGATTGGCCCCTTGCTGAATACGACGTTCGTTGGCTTGCTGACCGCAATCCTCGCGGTGCTGGTCGTTCTTCCTCTTGCGGTGTTGACCGTTCGACATCGAAGTCGTTTCGGCTCGGTGATCAGCATCGGGGTGATGGCCGGTTTTGCGGTCCCGGGCCTGGTGCTGGCTTTGTCGTTGGTGTTCTGGGCGCTGGGTTCACCGGTGTCGTCGTGGCTCTACCAGCGGCTGCCGCTGCTCGTGCTGGCCTACGTCGTGCACTTTGGCGCCCTGGCGCTTGGTGCAGCCGAGGGAGCGGTGCGATCGGTTCCCGATCGGCTGATCGAAGCCAGCCGAACGCTCGGAACCTCGGTCGGCGAGCGGGTACGGCGAATCGACCTCCCGCTGATGCGGCCTGGCCTGGCGTCTGGGGCCGGGCTGGTTCTGCTCTCGACGGTGAAGGAGCTGCCGGCAACGTTGCTGTTGGCCCCCACGGGTTTCGACACGCTAGCGACCGAGGTGTGGAGTGCGATTGAGGACGCTCGCTTTGGCGAAGCCTCGACCTACGCGCTGGTATTGATCGCGGTGTCGGCGGTGCTGACCTATGTGCTCGTGCTGCGAGGTGGCACCGGGGCAGCGCCAACCGGTCGGCGATCGTCGCCGAGGGCGCAGGCGACCTAGCGGGCTCGACGCCGAGCAGGTCTAGTGCGAGACGAGAATGCGTTCGGCGGCGAAGGCACCGATACCGACGATCGTGCCGCTGACATCGACGGTCGTCGTGCCGTCGGGCGAGACCGCGAGCACCGAGCCAGCACTGCCGGGCGTGATGTGCGAGGTCTCAAGGAACTCGAGCATGCCCTCGGTGAACTCAAGCTCTTCAGGAATCCGGGCGACGGTGAATGGCTTGCCGATCGGCGACAGATGCAGGCTCACGGTCGCGGGCTCGACATAGGAACTGCCGGGAATCGGATTTCCGTGCGGGCAGGTCGTGGGATCTTCGAGATGCCGCAGCAGAGCTTCTTCGACCTCCGGGCTGATCACGTGTTCCCACTTGCCAGCCTCGTGGTGGGCGTCGGCCCACGACAAACCGAGGATGTCGGTAAGGAATCGTTCGGCGATGCGGTGGCGCCGGACCATCGTTTGCGCAAGGTCCGCACCGCGGCGGGTGAGCGAAATCGTTCCATCGGTGACGGTGACGAGACCCTCGGTCTCGAGGCGCCGCACCATTTCCGAGACCGCGGGCCGTGACACATTTAGTCGTTCCGCGATGCGAGCTTGAATGACGGTCACATCGTCTTCGTTCAGCTCGAAGATCGTCTCGCAGTACTCCTCGAAGGCCGGGTGATGTTCCGGTGAGGTGTACGTGGTCATGTCTGGGAGGGTACAGGGCGTCACCGACGCCTGTCATGTGGTTTCTCAACAACGGGTCGACCTCGCTCGCCGCGTGACCCCAACCGATCCTGCGAACCAGCCCTTTTAGTCTTTGCAAGTTCAACCGGATGACGGGTGTGAGGTTATCCTTACAACGGTGCCAGAACTGATGACCGGAGCCAGGGTTGATGCGAAACGTGTGCGGGTCATTGGACTCTGCGCGGCGTACGGCACCGAGCCCGTGCTTGAGAGCATCGACCTCGATGTCGAACCTGGTGAGTTTCTGTCGCTCCTTGGCCCATCGGGCAGCGGCAAGACCACGTTGCTACGGGCGGTTGCCGGCCTCGAACGCCCGACGGCCGGGTCGATAGCCATCGGCGAGGCCATCGTCGCCGGCGGTTCGCACTGGGTTCCCCCAGAGCGCCGTGATGTCGGCCTCGTCTTCCAGGACGGCGCCCTGTTCCCGCATTTGACCGTCGCCGACAACGTGGCCTTCGGCATGCCGAAGCGCCAACGCGACCGCCGGCGGATTGATGAGCTGCTTGAGATGGTCGATCTCGGCGGCTTCGGCGATCGCCGACCTGACACGTTGTCGGGGGGCCAAGCCCAGCGCGTCGCGTTAGCGAGGGCCCTTGCGCCAGCACCCTCGGTGCTCTTGCTCGACGAACCGTTCTCGGCGCTCGACGCCGCCCTGCGCACCCAAATTCGCGTCGACGTCCACCGGATCCTGAGTGAGGTCGGCGTGACCACCATCTTTGTCACGCACGACCAAGACGAAGCGTTTGTCATGGGCGACCGAGTTGCCGTGTTGCGAGCCGGCGTTGTCGAACAGGTCGCATCGCCGAGTGAGCTGTATCGCCAGCCTGCGAACCCGTGGGTTGCACAATTCGTCGGCGAAGCAAACATCGTCGACGGCCAGGCGTCGGGCGGATTCGCGTCGACGACCATCGGATCGATTCCCTTGCAGTCATCCGACGCGGGTTCGGTAGCGTTGTTGATCCGACCCGAACAGCTCAAGCTGTTGCCGGGCGAGACCGCAACGATTACCGAGGTCGAGTATTTCGGCCACGACACCCGGTATGGCGTTGCATTCGACGACGGCACCCTCTTCTCGGTGCGCGATAGCGAGGCGCAGGTGCGCGAACGCGGTGAGCAGGTCGGCATCACGTTCTCGGGCGGCCCCGTGCCGTCCTGGCCGCGCTAAACCGTCGGCACCGCTCGGCGGCGCGCCGACCAAAGTCACGGCGATGGATCGGATGCGAGCGTTCTAACCTGCAGCCATGACATCGACACGTGATGTACTCGCCATGCTCGAAGAGCTCACTCGGCTCACAACGCTGCAGGAAGAAAGCCCACAGTCGTTCAAAGTCCGGGCGTATGAGAATGCCCGCCTCGGTATCGAAGGCCATGGCGACGACATCACGGGCCTGACGGCCACCGAACTGACGAAGATCAAGGGCATCGGGAAGGCGACTGCTGCGAAGATTCGCGAGTTCATCGATACGGGCAACGTCGAGAAACTCGACACACTTCGAGCCGAGTATCCGCCGGCGTTCGTGCAGCTGTCTCGTATCCCCGGCATTGGGCCGAAATCGCTGAAGCTCATGCGAAGCGAGCTTGGGATCGAAGACCTCGATGGTCTGAAGGCGGCCATTCGCGACGAAAAGGTCCGGCACCTTCCCCGCATGGGCGAGAAGAGCGAGGCAAAGATCGCCAAGGCAATCGAGCGGCTTGGCCTATCGGGCAAGGACAATCGAACACCGATCGCGGATGCGCTTCCGCTTGCCGAACGAATCGTCGAGGCGCTTGCCAAGGTCAAGGGCGTCGTCGACGTCGCCTACTGCGGCAGCCTCCGGCGGATGTCTGAGACGATTGGTGACATCGATGTCACCGTCGCATCAACGGCGCCGAAGGCGGTCATGACCGCGGTGAAGAAGCGGGCCGAGGTCGCCGAGGTGATTCTCAGCGGTGAGACGAAAACGTCGTACTTGACCCTTGACGGTTTGCAGGTGGACGTGCGGGTGGTTGCGCCGGAACAGTTCGGCGCGGCGACGTTGTACTTCACTGGCTCGAAGGCCCACAACATCGCGCTCCGTCAGCGGGCCATCGATCGGGGTTGGCTGCTGAACGAGTACGGCCTCATCGAGAAGCCCGAGGTCGACGACGAGGAGGCGGAATCCGCGGAGGCGAAGAAGTCGGCTGCGGGGGCGAAGGCCCCCGTTGTGATCGCCAGCAAAACCGAAGAGGAAATCTACGCGGCCCTCGAGCTGGACTTCGTGCCGCCGCCGCTACGCGAGTCGACCGGAGAAGTCGAGGCCGCATCCGATCACGAGCTGCCGAATCTCATCGAACGCCATCACATCGTTGGTGATCTGCACTATCACACCGACCGATCCGGTGATGGCCGATCGACGGTCGCGGAGATGGTGAAGGTCGGCGCCGACGCTGGTTACCAATACCTTGCGATCACCGACCACGGTGAAGATCTCGCAATCAACGGCTCGACGGCCGAGGAGATGCTCGAACATCGCGAGGTGATCTCGAAGCTCCAGAAGAAGTACCCGAAGATGACGCTCTTGTGGGGCTGCGAGCTGAACATCGGAGCCACCGGAGGGCTCGACTACGACGATGACTTTCGGGCCCTGTTCGACTACACGGTGGCGTCGGTGCACTCGCACTACGACCAGCCACCGAAGGATCAAACGAAGCGACTGATCAATGCGATCAGTGATCCGACCGTCAATTCGATCGGCCATCTCACTGGGCGGTACATCGGTCGGCGCCCCGGGATCGAACTGGAGATCGACCCGGTCCTCGAGGCGTTGATCGAGTTCGATGTTGCGCTCGAAGTTAATGGTGCGCTGCAGCGCCTTGACGCGGCATCTGATGTCGTGCGTCGGGCCGTCGACAGGGGCGTGAAGCTGGTCATCAACACCGACAGCCATCACACGTCCGAACTCGGTCGCATGGAGTACGGCGTGTTGACCGCCCAGCGCGGCTGGGCACCGAGGGAACTCGTCGTCAACACGTGGGCGCCAAAGAAGTTCCTGAAGTGGGCCCAGCGCGGCAAACCAGCGAGCTGACGCGCCGGCGCTCGTCGGCCTAGAAAAGCGCGTCCTGGATCGCGATCTCGCCTGATGCGTAATCGCCGAGCGTGAGTTCGACGCCGAGGAATTGGGCCAGGTCGACGAGCATCACATCGGGAACGCCAACGACCTGAACTGCAGCAATTCGACCACAGGCACCGATCGTGTGAAAGTTATGAGTGCCGCGATCGAGGTGCAGCGGATAACGGTGCACCAATGTCCATAGCAGCTCGTCGGCATGCGGCGACTGCCAGCGAGCGTGCTCAACCTTCAGCCGGTCGTCGTCGGAGGCCTCGACCAGCTCAGCCACGACCCACGCCGCCGATTCGAGTTGGGAGCTGAGGCGTTCATCGCTCCGAGGTCGAAGCAGACCCGCCAGCTTGCGGCTGGTGGACACCGACTGGGGAATCTGGAGATTGGCGGTCACCCGATCTTCGATGAGCCGCACCGCGTAGCCGTCGTTGGATCGGGCCACGATGCGAGCGAGCCACGCGCCCTGTTCGAGTAAGCGCTCATTCGCCCGCGTTGCCGTGCTGGTTCCGACCTTCATCGAGCCGTCGCGAAACGCTGCGAGGTACAGCACGTTTTGCTGGTCCATGTGCGCCTTCATCGCAGGGTCGAGTTCGCCGGGGCCGCGGGTGTGGGCATGGTGAAGGTTCGACGCAAAGGTGGCATCGGCTATAGAACAACGGTTGCACTTGCGTTGGCCGTCGTCGGGCAGGTTCCGACAGTCGAACCAGATCGCTCGGTTGCGTAGCGGCATGTGGCCGAGGCAGCGCCGATACGAGTCGGGATAGACGCGGTAGTTGAAGTGCATACCGACCAGTGGCTGCAGGGCCGACGCGGCGGCTCCGGCCTCAAAGGAGCGGACATGAGATTGGCCGCCGCTCCAGTTGAAATCGACGATGACGCGGGTTGACACGGTGCGACCCTAATCGGACATTCGATGACCGTCCGAATGCCGGTGCCGGGCAACCGTCGGCTACAACAGGGGCATGCGGGTTCCACCAATCATCGCCATCACCATCAGCGTTCTTGTCGGCGCACTGGTCGCGCTCGCCGGCAGCGATAACGGCTCGCGGGTCGGGTCGATCGCCCTCTTCGCGTTGTGTGCCCTCTTCGCCTTCGTCGTCAACTGGCTGGTGTACCTGCCATCGTTCGCAGCGAAGACCGAGAAGTACTTCGACCTCACCGGAAGCCTGACCTACCTGACCGTCACGGCTGCGGCGCTGATCCTCACCGAGAACCGCGATTTGCGCAGCTGGGTCCTGGCTGCGCTCATCGCCATCTGGGCGGGGCGGCTCGGCACGTTCCTGTTTCAACGGGTTTCCAAGGCCGGCCACGATTCCCGGTTTGCCAAGATCAAAACTCAGGCGCTGCCGTTCCTGCAATTCTGGACGATTCAAGGCCTCTGGGTTGTCTTCACCGCAGGCGCCGCTATCGCCGCGATCACGGCTGCCGACAAGCCGGGGTCCGGTGCCTTCGAAGTCATCGGCCTGCTCGTCTGGATCGCCGGGTTTTGCTTCGAGGTCGTCTCGGACCGGCAAAAGACGGCATTCAAGGCGGACCCGGCGAACAAGGGCCGCTTCATCAGCACCGGCCTGTGGTCGTGGTCGCGGCATCCGAACTACTTCGGCGAGATCACGTTGTGGCTCGGTGTCGCGATTATCTCGTTCCGAGCGTTGTCGGGCTGGCAGTACGTCACCCTCATCTCACCGATCTTCGTCGCCTTCCTGCTGATGAAGGTGTCGGGTGTACCGACGCTGGAACGTCAAGGCAAGAAGCGGTGGGGCGACGAGGCCGCCTACCAGGACTACGTGGCCTCGACGCCGGTGCTCGTGCCCCGTCCGCCCCGGTAGCGCACTGGCTAGCGCATTGCTCCGAAGCTTGAGCCTTCGTCGGCAAGCCGCTTGAGAAGGGGAGAGAGTTCCCAATGAGCGCCACTGAGCGTGCTGCTGTAGTGCTCGATCCGACTCACCATCTCACCAAGGCCAACTGAATCGGCCCAGTGCATCGGGCCGCCGCGGTACAGCGGCCAGCCGTAGCCGTTGACCCAGACCACGTCGATGTCACTCGGGCGAATTGCGATGCCCTCTTCGAGGATTTTCGCGCCTTCGTTGACCATCGGGTAGAGCAGTCGTTCGAGAATTTCTTGGTCGGTCACCTCGCGCGGTTCGACACCCCTGCCCGCGGCGTAGTCAGCGATGATCTGCTCGACCTCGGGGTCCGGTGTCGAGGCCCGGGTATCGGGGTCGTACGTGTAATAACCGCGGCCGTTCTTTTGGCCACGACGCCCGCTCTCGCAGAGCAGGTCGCGCAGCGTTTCACCCTTGGAGGTTTCTTCGCTCCAGCCAATATCGAGCCCAGCGAGGTCACTCATCGCATACGGGCCCATCGGGAAACCAAAGTCGTAGATGACCTTGTCGACCTGGGCTGGCGTCGCTCCTTCGAGGATGAGGCGGTCGGCTTCGACCTTGCGCATGAACAACATGCGGTTGCCCACGAACCCGTGGCAGACGCCCACCAGCGTTGCGACCTTGCCAAGGCGCTTCGAGAGCGCCATGGAGGTTGCGATCACCTCGTTCGAGGTCTTGTCGCCGCGGACGACCTCGACCAGTTTCATCACATTGGCGGGGGAGAAGAAGTGGGTGCCGATGACGCTCTCGGGTCGCGTAGTGGCCGACGCGATTTCGTTCACATCGAGTGCCGACGTGTTGCTCGCCATGATGGCGCCCGGCTTGCAGATCTTGTCGAGGTTGCCGAAGATCTCTTTCTTCAGGTCCATGTTCTCGAACACCGCCTCGATCACAATGTCTTTGTCGCCGAAGTCACCCTGGTCGAGCGAACCCGTGATCAGTGACATGCGTGCGGTGACGTCGTCGGAGCTCAGGCGGCCACTCTTGACCGAGCGTTCGTAGTTGCCGCGGATAACGGCGAGGCCGCGGTCGAGGGCGTCTTGGTGGCGTTCGACCAGCGTGACCGGAATGCCCGCATTCGCGAAGTTCATCGCGATTCCGCCGCCCATCGTTCCGGCGCCGAGGACGCCTGCGTTGTCGATCTCGATCAGCGGAGTGTCTTTCGGAACGTCGGGAATCTTGTTCGCAAGGCGCTCGGCAAAGAAGTAGTAACGCTGGGCGGCCGACTGTGGACCCGTCATCAGTTCGCCGAAGAGCTGGCGTTCGACCGCCATACCGGCATCGAAGTCGCCGTCGTTCGCCGCCTGAACTGCGGCCTCGATGCAGCGAATGTTGTATTCGGGGGCCAGGAAACCACGGGTCTTGCGAGCGACCTTCTTGCGGTAGTCGGCGAACACTTGGGGATCGACGCCGAGCAGCTTGTCGTTCAAGTCACGCATGCGCTTGAGCGGCGCGCCGTCGGCAACGATCTGCTTTGCGAACGCAACCGCACCGGTTTCGAGGTCGTCGACGATTTCATCGATGAGACCGCAGGCGAGCGCTTCGTCGGAACCGATCGGGTCGCCGATGACACACATGTCGAGTGCCTTCTCGACACCGGTAACTCGGGGGAGACGCTGGGTGCCGCCCGCGCCGGGAAGCAGCCCGAGTTTTACTTCCGGCTGGCCGAACTGGGCCGACGCGACGGCGACGCGGTAGTGGGCGCACATAGCGGTCTCAAGCCCGCCGCCGAGCGCGGTGCCATGGATGGCGGCGATCACGGGCTTCGGACAGTCTTCCATGGCGGCCTGCGCGTCGCCGAGGGCCGCGCCCTGCGGGGCCCCGCCGAACTCGCTGATATCGGCTCCGGCGATAAAGGTGCGCCCGGTACAGATGACGACGATTGCCGCCACTGCATCGTCGGCGGCCGCTGCCTGCATCCCGGTGAGAATGCCGGTGCGAACGTGATGTGAGAGCGCGTTGACGGGCGGGTTGTCAATGCGGATCATGGCGATGCCGTCGGCGACGTTCATGCTGACGGACTCGGACAGCGTCTGGGTCGAAGCAGTCATTGGTTCCCCCCTGGGATTTTGAGACAATTGGCACGATAGGTGTCAGTAGGTTGCACCGCAATCTGGGGCTGAGAGCGGGTGTGCTGTCGATGCGCTATTCGGCGACGACCTCGATGGCTGTGCGCTTCACTGCCGCGACGATCTTGGTGTAGCCAGTGCACCGACAGAGGTTGCCGGAGAGGCCAATGCGGACGTCTTCGTCGCTCGGCTCGGGCGTTCGATCGAGGAGCGCGTGGGCCGACAGCAACATGCCGGGCGTGCAAAAGCCGCACTGCACGCCGCCCTCTTCGAGGATGTTGCGCTGCAATGGATGCAACTCGTCACCGGCGGTGATGCCTTCGATCGTCGTGACCTGGCGGCCCTCGGCTTGTGCGGCCAGGAAGGAGCACGAGTTGATCGGTTGGCCGTCGAGCAGCACCATGCAGGCGCCGCATTCGCAGTCGTCGCAACCCTCTTTGGTCCCGCTGAGGCCGATGTCGTTGCGGATGACGCCGAGCAGGTTGCGACTCGGGTCGATCGCGACGGGATAGCTGATGCCGTTCACGGTGAGGTTCATCGCATGGATGTTCGCGGCGTTGAGGTTCACGGCGTTGATGTTCGCGGCGTTGAGGTTCACCGCATGGATGTTCGCCGCGTCGAGGTCTGTCGGGTCGTGATCGTTCATGATGCAGCTCCGATGCCGAGTGCTCGGTTGACGGGGACGGGGATGTGTTCGCCGGCGGCCCGGCGAGCGGCGGCGTCGAGCGCCCGACTGGCCATCACGCCGACGCAATGTCGGCGATACGCATCGCTGGCCCGGACGTCGCTGATCGGCGATGCCTGCTCGGATGCGAGGGCCGCGACCGCGGCTGCGGCATCGGCGACGGATGCCGAGGCGACAGCGTCGGCGACGCCACGGACCTCGATGATCGTCGGGGCGACGGCGGCGAGCGCAACGCAGGCCGCTGCGATCGTGCCGTCGTCGCCGAGTGTGACCGATGCGGCGGCGCCAACGACCGCAATCTCCATCGCCCGGCGGTATTCGAGCCGGACGTACGCGCTGCCACTTCGGTCTGGACGTGTGGGCACAAGCAGCGCCGTACAGAGTTCATCGGGAGCAGCGCTGGTCTGACCGGGTCCGGTCCAGAGGTCGGCCATCGAGACCGTGCGCGTTGCATCCGCTGAGCGCAGCTCGGCTGTTGCTCCGAGCACGACGAGCGGCGCGCCGGTATCCATCGCCGGTGAGCCGTTCATGACATTGCCGCCGAGCGTGCCGATGTGGCGGGTCGCCGGTGAGCCAATGAGGGCCGCCGCGTCGGAGAGTGCCGTGCACAGGGCCACAAGCGATGGGTCCGTCATCAGCGTGGCGTGGGTCACGAGCGCCCCGATGCGGAGGTGGTCGGCGGCCGAACCGACCGTGGCGAGTTCGGCGATGCGGTCGATAGCGATCACCGAATCGGGGAGCATGGCTTTGCCAACTCGGGCGCCGACGACGAGGTCGGTGCCGCCAGCAATCGGTCGGGCTCCCGCTGCGATCGCGGCGAGGGCGTCGTCGAGTGAGGTAGCTGTCGCAAAGTCCATCAGCCCACCTGCTCGTCGGAGACATTGTTCGCTGCAGCCCAGATCCGCTCGGCCGTCATCGGCAGCTGGCGGACTGGGCGTCCGAGCAACTTCGTCAAAGCGTTGCTGATCGCGGCAGCGGTCGGGACGTTTGGTGCTTCGGCCAAACCCTTTGCCCCGTGAGGTCCGGCGTCGGGGTCGGGACATTCCACGAACGTCGTGCGAATCGGCGGAGCGTCGGCCGTCGTTTGTAGTTTGTATTCGAGCAGCGTGGCGTTCCGTTGGCGACCGTCGGCTCCGTACAGCGTGCCTTCGGTGAGGGCCTGGCCGATGCCCATCATGACCCCGCCTTCGACCTGACCTGTCGCCCCGATCGGGTTGATGATCGTGCCGGAATCATGCGCCGCGGCGACGTCGAGTACCCGCACGACGCCGGTGTCGCGATCGAGGCGAATGCGTACTGCGTGGCACGAGAATTGAGGCGCCAGCCACGCCGACACGCCCTGGTCGCCGACACAAGTCGCGCCGACCGTCTCGGGCGTCGGTCGAGCTTCCGCGGAGCCGTGCCCGATGAGAAGATCGCCGCCGGATGCGATCTCGGCGAGTTCCTTGATCGACACCGACGATGCGGGCGTGCCGGATACGTGCGCGTTGCCGTCGGCCAGCACGATGTCGTCGGCGGCGGCTTCGAGATGATCGGCGGCGAGGTCGCGTAGTTGCTCGGCGATCTGCTGACTTGCTGCGAGGACCGCCCGCCCGTTGTTCAGCAAGGTCTGCGAACCCGTCGCGCCCATGTCGTAGGGGGCCGCCGAGGTGTCTTGGTAGACGAGCTCAAAGTCTTCGGGGCGCATGCCGAGTTCGTCGGCGGCGAGTTGCCGCAGCGTCATGACCGCCCCGGTGCCGCACTCTTGGGCCCCGGTGATGATCTGCCCGGCACCATCACCATCGAGCTTCACATAAGCACCCGACGGCGCCGCGAAACATGGCCACCACCCGACCGCGAGACCGATCGCTTCATCGACGGGCAGTTCTTGGCCGTACCCGGCCATGGTGGCCGCTTCTTCGATGCAGTCGCGAATGCCGATCGTGCCGTAAGTCTGACCAAGCACGCCGACGGTGCCGGAGTCGATCGTGTTCCGCCGCCGAAACTCGACCGGGTCGAGACCGGCCGCTGCGGCCAGTTCATCGGTATGAGTTTCGAGGGCCCAACACGCTTGCGGAGCGGTTGGGGCGCGGACCGAACCCGACGGTTGGTGGTTCGTGTAGGCGAGGTGGGCGTCGATATGCAGGTTCGGTACCTGGTACGGCCCAGCCACATGCATCGCGGCGAGCTGCGGAAAGAAGGCACTGTCGGCCGTGTACGCACCATTGTCGATGACGACGCGGCCGGTGCGGGCGACGAGCATGCCGTCGGCCGTCATGCCACTCGTGATCTCGACCGTCATCGATTCGCGTCGCCGGTCGGGGGCCGTGAATTCTTCAGCGCGGGTGAATACCAGCTTCACGGGCCGCTTCGCAGCTCGTGCCAAAGCGGCGACGTGGGCTTCGAAGTGGAATCCGCATTTGCCGCCGAAGCCGCCGCCGAGGTGAGGCACGATGATGCGCACCCGGTTCGATGGCAATTCGAGCGTTTCACACACGCCAGCGCGGGCGTCAAAGGGCACCTGGGTCGACGACCAAATGGTCACCTTGTCGCCCTCCCACTGGGCGACGACGGCTCGGGGTTCGATCGGCGCGGCGTGGGTGCCGTCAGCCTCGAAACGGCTCGTGAGAACGACGTCGGCATCGGCCATAGCGGCGTCGGCATCGCCTCGGCTGATCGAGGAATGGCAGGCGTCGTTGCCGTTGCGCGGCGTGTCGCCGGTGACGTCGTAGGACTCCCAGTCGGCATGCACGAGCGGCGAGTCGGCAGCGAGCGCCGCTTCGGGGTCCGAGACGACGGGCAGCGGTTCGAACTCGACGATGATCGCATCGACTGCTCGTTGGGCGGTTGCGGCGTCGACGGCGGCAACCGCCGCGATCACCTCGCCCTCGAACCGAACGACATCGCGGGCGAACAACGTCCGGTCGGGGATCACCGGGCTGTAGCGAACATCGGGCACATCGTCGGCGGTATGCACGGCCAGGACGCCCGGCAACGAACGCGCCGGTTCAACGTCGACTCGGGTGATACGGGCGTGGGCGATTCCCGCAAACCGGAACTTGGCCCACAACATGCCCGTGAGCGTCAGGTCGGCCGCGTATCGACCGGAGCCAGTGACCTTGTCGGGTCCATCGGCTCGAACGAAACGTGGCGGCGACTCGGCGAGTGCCATCGGATTCCCCCAGTCAGAACAGTAACGAGGCTCTGATCATAGGGACCGCGCACCGAACCCGGCAGGTCTCGATGCGCGGCGCTTCTGTGGGGCTACGGCACGATCGGGTTCTTGTAGGTGTCGAGGTAGGTGATCTCGCTGACCGGGGTCCGATTGGCGGCCTTGAAGTCGGTGCCCTTCGTGTACGCAACCGGCAGTAGGCCGGCCTGGGTCATGTGCTCGGGGATGCCGAGTAGTTCGGCCGCCTTCTCTTCGTGCCCGAGGTGCAGGGTCGTGTAGCAACTACCCAAGCCGCGGCTGCGGAGGGCGAGCTGGAAGCTCCACATCGCCGGGATGATCGACCCGAACAGACCCGCCGCGCCGGTCACGCCGCCTTCAGGCCGACCGATGATCATCGGAATGACCATGACCGGCACCTTTTCGAGGTTCTGTGCGAGGAAGTTGGCCGAGTCCATCACCCGGGCGGTTTGTGTTCCAGCTTCGGTCGTCTTCGCGGCCTCGGCGAGGTACGCGCCGCCGGCATCGCGATAAAGCTCAGCGAGGCCGGCCTTCTTCTCGGCATCACGGACGACCATCCAGCGCCAACCCTGTCGGTTCGGGCCAGTGGGGGCCTGCACCGCGAGCTGCAGACACTCAAGCAGCACGTCGTTCGGGACGTCGCGGTCGAGGTCGAGCCGTTTACGCACCGCCCGGGTCGTGGAGAGAAGTGCGTCTACTTGGTCAAGATCGAATTCCATCCGGCCAGTCTTACACCTCAGCGGCGCAGGCATGACGAGGCGATGCGCCGAGGCGTCTCGGTCACGACGTTTCCGAGTTTGTGGCGATCGGTTGCTCGCTGCCGACGCGGTGGGACCTGGGCCGGTTCAGCCGTCCTCGTCGTCATCGTCATCGTCGGCGTCGTTGTCGCCGTTCCCGTCGTCGACTTCTTCGTCCGCATCGTCATGAAGGCTGGCTTCGTCGATGCCTTCGTCGCCCTCTGATGTCTTCGGCGCTTCGACGGCCACGATCTGATCGAGACCGCCCGCGGCGGCGAGCGCTCCGGCGAGCGCCCCAGCCCGGGTGTACAGCATCTGGAAATATGCTTCGGCCGCGTTCTCATTTCCAGGTATCGGCGGACGGCCAAGCGATGTCACGAGTGAGATGGGATCGTCGGTCGTGGTGGTGTACCCGGTCGGCGTTGGCAGCTGTGAGGGTGAACCCCAGAACTGGCGGGCGTTGAACTTCGACTTCTTTCGCTTGCGGTTCCGCGCCTTCGTCGACGGCTGCTGGCCCTTCTGGCCTCCCTTGGACGAACCCGCTTTGCCGTTCTGCCCTTTGCGGCGAGCCTTACCATTCTTCGACGCCTTACCGTTCGACCGCGACGAGTTCCGGCTCCCACCGTTATTGCCACCTCGTGAAGAACTGCTCATTGGTCGGCACCCACGAGCTCAGCCTCGGACTCAAGGCTCATGAGTGCATCGGCATCGATGCCGAGTGCTTGCTGCAGCTGCGTGGCGTCAAGGTCGCCAACCGAACTCGACTTCGGCAACACCAGATTGGCGATCTGACGTTTGCCGGCGACGACCTCTTCGACTCGTTCGTCGACGGTTCCTGGGCAGACAAGGCGATGGCAGATGACCGTGTTCTTCTGACCGATTCGCCACACTCGGTCACGGGCCTGATCTTCGACTGCCGGATTCCACCAGCGGTCGTACAAGACGACGTGGTTGGCAGCGGTGAGGTTGAGGCCGGTGCCACCCGCCTTGAGCGAGAGCACCATCGCGCCGGGACCGGTTCCCTTCTGGAATGAATCGACAAGTCGATCGCGCGCGCCGCGGGCCAGGCCGCCGTGATAGCAGGCGATTGGAAGTTCGTAACGCTCGGTGAGATAGGTCGCGAGCCGCTCGCCCCACGTAGCGAAGTGGGTGAAGATCAGCAGACGCTCGTCGGCGGCAAACACCGATTCCATTATTTCGTTGAGGCGAGCCAGCTTGCCGGAGCGATCGTCGAGGGCTTCGCCGTCCTCGCGATAGTTCACGGGGTGGTTGCAGATTTGTTTCAGCGCGGTGATCGCGGCGAGCACCGCGCCCTTGCGTTGCGTCGAGCCCTGTTCGCTGTCGGCGGTATCGACGACGAGGCTGTCGATGACGGCTTGATACAACCCGATCTGTTCCGTTGTCATGGCGCAATGATCGAGCTCATCGATGCGGTCGGGCAGCTCGGCGGCGATCGATGGTTCAGCCTTCGTGCGGCGGTACACGAGGATGCCGTTCAGCGCTTTGAGGGCATCTTCGCCGCCGTCCTTGCTCGACTTGTTGTCGGGGTTCAGCTGCGCAATGAACTGGGTGCGACCACCGAGCAGGCCGGGGTTGGCCCAATCCATGATCGCCCAGAGATCGCCGAGGCCGTTTTCGATAGGCGTACCGGTGAGGGCAACTCGCGTCGTCGCCGTGAGCCGACGCAACTGCTGGGACGTTTCCGCAGCGGGATTCTTGATCGCTTGTGCTTCGTCGATGACGACCTTGTTCCAGTCGACCTCGGACAATTCGTCCATGTCGCGAACCGCGGTGCCGTACGTGCTGATCACGACGTCGGCCTTTCGAATGGCGGCCTTGAGCTTGGGGCCCTTCGAGCGGCTTGGACCGTGATGGACCAGAACCTTCACATTGGGCACAAATCGCTTGGCTTCGGCGGCCCAGTTGCCGACGACGGCGGGCGGCGCAATAACAAGGCTCGGGCCGGCAGTTGCGGTCAAGGCGAGATTCGCGAGCATCGTCGGCGTTTTACCGAGGCCCATGTCGAGCGCGAGGCAGCCGCCGAGGCCGGCGCGGTCGAGGAAGTTGAGCCAGGCGAGCGCGTCAGCCTGGTAGGACCGAAGCTCGCCCTTGAAACCGTCGGGTTTCGTTTCGGGTTCTTCGGGCAGGTCGTTGACGCTGCGCAGCAAGCCAGCGGCCCAGCTATCACCGGTGAGCGAGATGCCGCCGGCGAGCGGGTTGCCTTCGAGCCCGAGTGCATGCCGGAGCATGTCGGCGCCCGAGAGCTGGGTTGTGTTCGCGCGCTCGGCCAACGCGGCCGCAGCCTGTGCGAGGTCGGCCTTATCGAGCTCGATCCACTTGCCCTGAGACTTCACGAGCGGACGAGCCTCGGTGGCCAGCCGGGCGATGTCATCGGCCGTCAGCTCGATGTCGTCGAAGAGGGCTGACCAGCGTACGTTCGCGAGCTGTCGAGCGCCGACGACGGTTTCGTCGGCGCCGTCGCTCGTCAGACGCAGTGACGGTGTGGCCTTACGACGCGAGAGAGCTGGCACCCGAACATCGAAGCCAGCCGCCGTCAGAGTTGCGCCAACAGTCGTCATCAGTAGCCAGGCTTCGTCCTGGGAGAGCATGACTTCGCCGCGGCGTCGTCCGCCGGGTCGGAGAAGCTCGGGGAAGATGCGTTCGAGGCGGGTGAGTTGTCGGCCGACACCCTTGGCCCGGGACTCTGATGCCGTTGCCATGACGACCTCGACCGGTTCGAGCACGGACTTGGCGGCGGGCACGAGGACGGCCGCGTGCCAGGCGTTCGACTCGTCGGGCGGATCGAGTTGCACGACAAGTGTCGGATTACCCGAACCGGTGACGGGCTGGGACCAACGCGAGAGCTTTCGAACGAGGTCGCTGCCGATTTGGGTCGGGGCCCGGAATGCCGAGCCGTCCATGCGACCGAGGACGGCGTCGCCGACGTCGGTTCGGCTACGAGGTTCGGGCGGGGGAGCGGGGGTTTCTAGTTGCTCGGCCGCCGTTCGGGTGATGGCGTCGGTGAGGTCGGCGAGCACCGAGTTGACGAACTCCTTGCGATCGCGCTTCAGCGTCGACGCCATAACCGCACCCGGCACCGATTCGATCAGGCCGACCATCGTTTTGGTCTCGACGAGCGCCGGCACCCACCGGACGTTGTAGATAGAGAGATCGCCACCGCCCTTCTTGCGCCGACCGCCGCTGAACTGCTTGAGCTGGGGAACCATGTGACCCTGGCAGACGAGCTCGACCGCAGCCGCAGTCGCGAGACCCATCCAGGTCGCGCTGAGGCCGAGGCGTTCGTCGTCGGCCGTTGTGCCGAGGGCGACGAGCCAGCCGAGGGTGCGGGCGAGCGGTGCCGACACGGTGTCGGCCTGACGCGCGCCGGGCAGCTCGATCGGTTCGCGTTTCTCCCACTCGATCGCTCCGCCGTCGAGTTCGTCGAGCCGAGCAAGAATCTGCTCGTGCGACTCGGGTTCGGTGTTCAGGCCCGCGGCCCACGCGACGAGCCGGCCTTCGGCCCACGACAGGTGAAGTTGGGTGACCCCAACGTCGGTTGGCTGTTGACCATTGGCCTTTGGGGCCGGCGCCTTCGGCGGGCCGAGCAGTGCGGTGAGGGCATCGTCGATTCGATCACACTCGGCATCGAGGTCGCCGAGCACATTGCCCCGACCGGGACCCTTTTCGGCCTGTTGGGCGTCGTCGAACCGATCTTCGGCGTCGTCGAGCAGCCGGAAGAGCGCTCGGGCCCACTCGTTTTCGTTGGCTTTAAGCGTCGCCACTTCGTCATCGGTGGCCAGGCCGTCGATGTGGGCCTGCACCAGTCGTTTGATCTCAAAGGGCGAAACCGTCGCCTGTTTGCTGTCGATAGAAACTGTTCTCTCCTCAGGACCGGGTGCCCTTGCACCCAACGGGTCAGAGATGCGCGGAGTGATCCGCAAAGCGCCTGCGGCTTCGGGGGTGGCGCCGATTCCCCCCACCTGGCGACGAGATTGATGGGCAGCAATGGTGCTGGCCCGCCTTCATCTGGTCACCTCGCGCAGGCGACCGACGAATCGCTCGGCTGCGCAACCCCGATACTAGCTGCCACGGGGTCTGAAAGCGACGCGGCGCGGATTGCCGGCCGGCCTCGTCAAACGACGACGGGCACTACTCGCAGGTCTCGACCTCGACCATCATGCCGTACTCGTCTTCGATCTCTTCGAGGAAGCAGGTCGTTGCGGCAGGCGCAGGGTCGTCGGTTTCTTTGAGTTCGACGACAGTTGACGGGCTGGAACCGCCGCACGATGCGGCGAGCAGTGAGAACACGACGAAGACAACACCCGATATCAACCGGCCAAAGGCGCGCTGGGAATGCATAGAAACCCAGCGTATCGATGCCGGTTCTCGGTCGATGCCGGACGCAGAACGTCTGCTCAAGTTTCGGCGACGGCGAGGTACTCGCCCAAGGTGCGTGTTATGTCCCCTTGACCGCTTTTGTCGATATGGGTGAGGTCAACAAAGTCATCATCGGGGAGTAGGTCACTCAAGTCGAGAACTTCGATTCCTTGGCTCTCGGCCTGCTCGCGAACGTTGTCGATCAGCCGCTCGTGGATGCCGATGCCTTCAGGGTGCAGCGACCTGATCGTTTCCGAAAGCGGCCAAAAGACCAACACGACTCGTTTGCCAGCGGCTTCCCACGATGCGGCCGGTGTCAGCACGAGATCGATCCGGTCCTGACACGGCTGCTTGCCAGCCGTCCACCACTCCCGGGCTGCTTCGAGTCGGGCCGCAACGGCATCTGGGACCGGCCCCTCGCCGGGCGGCGTGAGGTCGCCGTTCTCGATCGTTCCGTACACCGAGCTGGCGACGGCATCCAGGTTCGAGTTGCCATAGGTTGGGGCCGCACGATCGCTACCGAGTAACAAGTCATCGACATCGATGCCGTCGAGCCAGGGGACATGAACGAACGCGTTAGCGCGCGCCGTTGTGAGGCGGTCGAATCTGGCGAGCACGAGATCGATGCAGTTAAAGAGCTCTGATGTTTGCTGGCCCCACACGATTGTGTCGACACTTGAATGCAGGGATTGGGCCGTCGTTGCGAGTAGGTGGGCGCTCGGCTGGTGGCGGCCTTCTATCCCGAGGTTGTACGAACCGGCGATATCGCCCGCAAAAACGCCCCGGGCGACAACCGAACTACCAAGAAAGATCGTGGAAATAGCGCGCTCTTCGACCGCGTATTGCCGCATCTGGCGTACGTGGTGATAGTGGGCGTAGGAACTCCAGAACTCCGTAGCTTCTTTGTCTGGACGGGCAGTCACGATTCCATAGATCTGGTCGTTGGCGGCGCTCAGTCGAGAAGTTAAAACGGTGATGTTCTCGGCGCAGCAGTCGGTGAGAAGCGGCTCAGGTTTTGGTGAGTCGGGAGCCAGGAGGGCGACCGTCTCGAACAAACGATTTGCAACATCAACACTCTGGGCAGTCCACGTCGCCTGATCATTCGGGCACGCGGCGTCGGCCTGTGAGATCGACGCAAAGACGCCGCGGAATGCCTCGCGCAGCGGCACCTCGGGAATCGCTCCGAGCGCCATTTCGACGTCGCGACTTCGCTCGGTTCTGTCGGCGGCTGGGGCGCAGCCGGTCTGTACGATCGCTCGATCTCGAACGGCCACGGCCAGTGTTTGAGCTTCTGGGCTATCGACAAAGTCAGCAAGTGTCGGGTACGAGCCCATTTGCTGCGCATCGAGTGTCTCGTAACAGTCATCAGGTGTCCGAAGGAAGCCAAGGTCATCGATCTCTGGGCTCGATGCACAGTCGTCGACTTTTTCGCCTGTTGCGCGCGCCGTGCCGGTTACCAACAAGGGCACCCGTGTCGGCGTCGGGGTGGGCTCATAGTTCGGCTTGAGAACGACCTCGATGTCGGGCGGCGAACTGCCGCATGCGCTGATCACAAGCGCGAGCGCCACTACAAAGAGGGCCAGGACAATGCCGAACGGCATCGCGCTCCGACGGGCGAGCGTCGACATGGGAAAAGTCAAGCGAGAACCCCTCGAGGTTGCGGATAGTGGCAGCAAAACGACGCTCGGACACTCCTGATTCTACCGGTGGGCTTGCGAGCTACGAGGCGGCGCACAGCCCGAACAGGTCCGATCTCCAAGGTGGTAGGCGCGGCCGCGATGACCAGCGCCCGCCAACCGTTGCGTCGATTGGGGCAGTTGTTTCGGCCGATCGACCGGGCGCGTAGGGTGAGGCGAACGAAACATAGAACTCAGGGGGACGACCGTGGCCGACATCGCGACGAAACAGGTATCGATAGTCGAGTACTTCCGGCTCGACGATGAACCGCACCTGATCGCGCAGGAATGCTCGTCCTGCCAGGCCCGCTACTTCGATCGTCGCAATGCCTGCGCGGCATGTTTCGGCGTTGACTTTTCCGAAGTCCGGGTCGATTCGGCCGGCGAAGTGAAGTCGTTCACGATTGTCGCCTATGCGGCCCCCGGGGTTGAGGTGCCATTTGTTGCTGCCGTCATCGACTGTGGTGGCACGAGCGTGCGTGGCAATCTCATCAATGTCGAGCCCGACGCCGACCATGTGCGCCTCGGCATGCCGGTGCGGCTCGCCACCTACTCGCTCGGCACCGACGACGACGGCGTCGAGGCCATCGGTTTTGGATTCGAACCGGCCCCGTCCTAGATCAACCAACCTCTCTCTCACCACGACCGAACAAGACCTGCGCAAAACCTGCACGACGAACACCACCGCCTGAAGGAGACCTCCGTGAGTAACGACGACATTTTCATTCTCGGCATCAAGATGACGAAGTTCGGTAAACACCCGGACAAGGACACGGTCGACCTTGGGGCCGAGGCCGCCATGGCGGCGCTCGCCGACGGCGGCGTGACGATGGCCGACATCGGCGTCCTGGCAACCGGCAACCTTCGGGGCCGAGGGGGGTACGCCCAGCAGCTCCAGAAGCAGATCGGCCAGACTGGTATTCCCGCCTTCAACGTCAGCAACGCGTGTGCCACCGGGGCGACCGCGTTGCGTACCGCGATCATGGCGATAAAGGCGGGCGAATGCGACATGGGCTTGGCTGTCGGCGTCGAGAAGCTGTCGGGGGCAGGCCTCTTGGGCGGGGCAACCCGCGCCAACGACGGCGAAAGCTGGGAGCGGTCCGGCCGATATGGCGCCGTCGCGCCGACCGATGGCCGCATCGGCACCGACACCATGCCGGGCGTGTTTGCCCAGGTCGGAATGGAATACGGGCATAAGTACGGCGGGGCGACGTTCGATCTCTTTGCTCGAATCAGCGAGAAGAATCACAACCACTCGACCCTCAACCCACTCGCCGCTTACCAGAAGCCGATGACGGCCGAACAGATCATGGGCGACGTCATGATCTCGTACCCGAATACCCGGCCGATGTGCTCGGCCAACTGCGACGGAGCCGCAGCCGCCGTCGTGACGTCGGGCACGAAGTTGAAGACCTTGTCACTCGAGCAACAACGACGGGCGGTCAAGGTCTCGGCCTCGATTCTCACGAGCGATCCGTGGACCGAGAGCTGTCAGGTCCTGCCCGATGTCAACACCCTCACTCGTAGTGCCGCCAACCAGGCCTACGAGGCCGCGGGTGTCGGTCCCGAGGATCTCGACCTCGTCGAACTGCACGACTGTTTCGCGACCGCCGAGCTGGTGCACTACGACAACCTGATGTTGTGCGAAGAAGGCGGCGCCGTCGACTTCTTCGAATCAGGGGCTGCCCATCGCGACGGCGCTCGTCCGGTAAACGTGTCGGGCGGTCTGCAATCCAAGGGTCATCCGATCTCGGCAACCGGCATCGCGAATATCTGGGAGGTGTGTCATCACCTGCGTGGTGAGGCCAAGGACCGTCAGATCGAAGGCGCCAAGGTTGGCCTTGCCCACGTGATCGGCCTGGGGTCGGCGTGCGGCGTTCACATCCTCGAAAAGTCGGCGGCGTAGTTCCACACCCGTCGCCGACCCCGGCGACTGACAACTGAATCGTTCGCCCAACTGGCTGGCTGCATCTTGACTTCGCCGCGCCGACTCCGACCCCTGCGCCATGAGGACTGCGGCGGTCGGTCGACCGCAAACCCTGGCCCTCGCGCTCGCGCTCGCGGGCGCTCTCGCGCTCGTGCTCGTGCTCGTGCTCGGAGCAGTGCTGGTCGGTGGTTTGACGCTGGCTCCGCGGGTGGAAGCAACACGAAACTCCACCTCGTCATCGTCGAATCGCTCGACGCGCTATCGACGCCCGCCGTCGTCGGATCGACACCACCCGACGGTGCTCGTGGCGTTGCCGTCGACACGACGATTTCAGCAAACTTTCTTGATCTGCCGAACGTCGATGCGGCGGGCTTGAGCAGCCTCGACAACACGACGATCACGACCGAAACGGTCCGGCTCTTTGAAATCGATTCGACCGGGGCGCAACAGCCGGTGAGTGCGTCGGTGAATGGCACCGGCGGCGGCGACGCGATCAACCTGACACCAACTACGACGCTGCAACCCGACGGTCACTACCGCTGCAACGTCGATGGCGTTCGCGACCTCGCCGGCGCCGAGATCCTGCCGTTCTCGATCGAGGTCAACACCGGCGCGGTCCAGGGCGGACCAAGTCCGCTCGACGGCGTTGCGATCACGAACGCCGGGGCCGTGGCCACCGGCACACGAGCCTGACGATCGGGCCCGACGGCAAGCTGTACGGCATCGCGCTCGGCGGCAACATCGATCGGTGGACGATTGCGGCCGATGGGTCGCTATCGGAACGACAGGTGCTGACGGGCCTAACCGAATCGCTTGGTCCTCGACTGCCGGTCGGGCTCACCTTTGCCCCCGACTCGACCGTCGCGAACCTCGTCGCCTACGTCACGCACTCGTCGCTCGTGTTTTCGAACGGCCCGGCGTGGGACGGTGCGCTGTCGCGTTTGAGCGGGGCCGACCTGCAGCACGAAAAGACGTTGGTCGTCGGCTTGCCGCGATCGGTGCGCGACTACCTCACCAACAGCATCGCCTTGCAGCCTGACGATCCGAGCGTCCTGCTTTTCGCGCAGGGCATCCCTCGCACGACCTGCACGTCGTAGTTGGCTGCGACCCAGCGCGAGGTCAGGTGCCGGCGAAGCGCTGTTTCACGCGGTAGCCAGTGGCCCGGGCGATACGCGGCCCGACGGCCGCGACCTGACGGACCGACGCCACCGGATCATGGCGAAGCGCACGACCGATCGTTGTGACGACATCGCCGATCGCTTCAGCGCCATGGCCCCAGGCGATCTCGTCGGCAAAAAGGTGAAGGCGAGCTCCCGCTTCGATGTGGGTGCTGCGCCAGTGCGGATTGCGGTCGTAGGCCTTCGCGCAGGTCTGGCGAACGCCGGTGAGCCCGGCGAGAGCGGCCTTCCGGCTGACCGAACCATCGTGGCGTCGGTAGTGGGCCACGATGCGGTCACCGCTGATCATCGGCACGCGCTCGGCGACTCGCAACGACAGGTCGAAGTCGACCGAGTGCGTGATGTTCGGATCCCAACCGCCGATGTCGAGCAGCACGTCGCGCGGCATCAACATGCACCAGTGATAGATCGAGAATCCACGGTCGAGCATCATCGCTTCGGCAACGTCGCCGTCGGTGCTGCACAACACGGTCTCGACCGGTTTGAGCGTGTCGGTGCACTCGACGTAGCCGCCGTAGGTTGCAACATCGTCGCGGCCGTTCGTCAGTTCGAGTAACCAACTGGTGCTGCCGGGGGTCGCGACGTCGTCGGCGTCGAAGTGTCGGACGAATCGACCGCGTGCGAGCTCGATGCCGCGATTGCGGGCGTTCGACTGTCCGACGTGATCGAGGCGTTCGATGCGGAGCCGAGGGTCGCCGATGTCGTGCAGGATTTCGGTGGCCGGTGGTTCGGATCCATCGTCGATCACGATCACTTCGATGCGACCGTCGTCGTCGAGCACCGAGCGAACCGACGCACGGAGCCAGTCGGGGTTGGTGTTGTAGGTGGGCATGACGATCGAGACGTCGATCGAGCCGGCCGGTGGCATGGTCTGAGGCTACGGGGTTCGGCGTTCGGGGCGCGTTGAGCGGCGTTCTAGACTTGGCGACGTCGAGACCAGATCATAAGGGGATGCGGCATGGCGCAGACAGTGACGACCGAGCGGCCAATGACGGTGCCGGGTGGTGAGGACTCGCGAGCCGATACGACGGTTCGTTTTGTCGATCCGCGCAGCGCGAGCGCGACGATTCCTGAGGGCTACGAACTGCGGGCCGATCTTTCCGACGCGACCATCGGCCTTCTCGCGAACGGCTTTCCTGACTCGGTCAATTTTCTGACGGAGGTCGAGGTTGCGCTGGCGGCGTTGCTTCCTGAGGCCACGTTCGCTCGGTACGACAAGGGCAATGCCTCGATGCTGGCGACGCCGGAGATGCTCGAAGACATAGCGGCGACCTGTACTGCGGTCGTCGCTGCGTATGGCCATTGAGGAAGTTGCACCTCCGGCACCGTGCGTGACGGCATTGAACTTGCTCGACTGAACATCCCGACCGTGGCCCTCGTCACCGAGGAGTTCTGGCCGCAGGGCGACTTTGTCGCTCAGTCGGCTGGTATGCCCGACATTCCCCGCGTTGAGCTTCCGCACCCGGTCGCCGGTTCCGGCCAGAGCCGGATGGCCGAGATCGCCGCTGAGATCGCGCCGTCGATCACCGCAGCGCTCGCGGCCGACGGTCGCCCATGAACGGGTCTGCGGCCGCCGGCCTACTCGAAGCGCCCGACGACTACGCCGCCGTCGACCTGCTGCACGACCTCGGCTGCACCGATGGGCTTCCCGTGATCGTCCCGACCGTTGAGCGGGTTGCCGCCATGGTGCTCGCGACCGGGCACGACGGTGATATCTCATTCGGAGCGATGGGACCGGGGGGTGGCGATGCCACGATCCGTGCGATCGCCGCTAACGCGGTGATGGCCGGTTGTGTGCCCGATCTGATGCCATTGGTGCTGGCGTCGGTACGTGCGGTCCTCGACCCGAAGTTCGACCTTGGCGAGATGCAGGGAACCACCCACTGCACGGCGCCCCTCCTCATCGTGAACGGCCCACTCGCGCAAACCTGCGGCGTCGCCAGCGGTTTCGGCGCGCTCGGACCTGGCTTTCGTTCTAACGCCTCGATCGGACGAGCGCTCCGCCTGTGCATGATCAATATCGGTGGTGCCCGGCCCGGTACCTCCGACATGGCGCTCCTCGGCCACCCGGGGAAGTTCACGTTCTGCCTCGCCGAGAACGAAGCTGACTCGCCGTTCGCTCCCTTGCACACAACATGGGGTTACGCCGCCGACGACTCGGCGGTCACCGTCATTGGCGCAGAGCCGCCGCACTCGGTCTTGTTCGTGCACGACGCCGACGATGGGGCCTCACCCGACCGTCTGCTGCGCGTGCTCGCGGCGACGATCGCCAACGTTGGCTCGAACAACATCAACATGTCCGCTGGTGCGGTCACCGTCGTGTTGAACATCGATCATGCCCACGTGCTGCACGCGGCAGGGTACGACCGCCGGTCGATCGCCGATCGTTTGGTCGAGCTCGCGGTGCACGACGCCGACCACGTGGCGCAGTTCAATCCGTCGCTCGGGCGGCCGCGCTCGGGCCCGGTTCAGGCGCTGCAGTCGGCCGGCGACGTGCTCATTGCGGTTGCCGGTGGTGGCGGTTTGTACTCGGTCGTCATGCCGTCGTGGGCCGCAGGCCCGCACCGGAATTCGGCTGTGCACGCCAAGGTCGAAACCGATCAGGCCTGCGCCGTTCCCTGGGCGTAGCCGCGCTCGACGCGGCCAGCCGGTCAGTCGGCGGGTAGCCACGATTCGGTCTGCACTCCGAGGCCATCGGCGATGCGGTTGACGTACGCGTAGTACGCCACGACTTCGACGATGTCGAGGACGTCGCGATCGGTGAAACCAAGGGTGCGAAGCGCGGCAACGTCATCGGCAACCATGGAGCCTGGATTCGCCGTCAGCTTTACGGCGTAGGTCAACATCGCCTCGCGTTTGGCATCGAGCGCCGCGGTCGTCCAATCGGCTTCGACGCGGTCGAGCAGTTCATCGTCCTTCAGTAGTCGGCGCAGACCGCGCCGGTGATGAACGATTCAATAGTGGCAGTGGTTCTCGAGGCTGACGACGAGGGCGATCAGCTCACGATCGACCTTCCGAAGCGTGGCGGTGCCGGTCATCGCTGACGTATAGAGCGCGTTGTGCGCAGCGAGCCCGGCGGGATTGAGCGAATGGACGGCCATGATGTTGTCGACGCGTTCATGCGTGCGGTCGACCACCAGCCCATGTAAGTCGGCGAGCGGGCCGGGCTTGGCGGTCCACGCCTGATCAGCGACCGCATTGATCCAGGCAATATCCGCCGCAGCATCACCAGCGTCGTTTGGGGTCGTCATCGCTTGCGGCCATTCTTCTTGGCGCCGGTTCGCCCGGACGACGACTTCTGCGCCCGGTCCCGGAACCAGAAGTTGCAAGCCCATTTCTCGCCGCCAACCACCGGCAACCCGGTATGGATGCTGTCGAGGTTCGGCTCGTTCGAATCGGGAAGCAACAAGTCGAACAGCACGAGGCGCCCGGGCTTCGGCTTCACCCGTGCTTTCACCTTCGGAAACGCAGTACCGCCCCCAGCTTTCGGTGCTGCGAGGTAGAGCAACCCGGTTCGAACCCGTTGACCACCCTGGCGGATACGCGCCGCACCGGCCCGCTCGCCCGGATCGAACGTGTCGTAGTGGAGCGCATGTTGATCGCCGCGTACGTAGTGCACAACCTGCATCGACTCGACGTTGCGCGACGGAAGCTCGGCTTCGGCGGCGACCCGGTCGACTAACGCGGCGACCACAGGGGTTTGGCGAGGTTCGACCCAGCCCACCGACGCCGAACGTTTCATCGCCATGACGTCAGATGTCGACTCGCCGACGACGCGCGCATCTTCCATCTGGTTCTCGACAAGCGAGATCATGTGGAGGCATTCGTCCGCAGTGGCAAAGTCGTCGTACACGACAATGCGGGGCTGCGCACAGATAACACCGGTTTGTGAAGACTTGCCGAACAACGCCATAGGGCTTCGAACCTACTGCGCCGACTGTTCCTCGCCGTAGCGCCTCATCACTCGGCGTTCGATCGGTCCTAAGGAGCTGCGCCAGCAGGGCGAGGAACGAGCCCTGCTGGCAAGGCGACCAGACGAGAGAGCGCGCTATTCGCCGAGGAACGAGGCGAAAAGGAACTTGTCGTAGTGAGCGCTTGCGCTTACCGGCTGGGGTCCTAAGCGAAGGCTCCGCTACAAAGCCACGCGACTTTCGACACGGATTGTTCGTCTTTGTATGGAACGAGCATCCCGCCTGCCCGAAGTACCTCATTTGAGGCAACGAAGGTGAGCAACTTTGCTTATTTCGCTCCGGTGCGCACGACATCTACCGTCGTACTGGAGAGGTGACTGGCAATGGCGCCAATCACACTTACTCAACCCCGGGGGCGACCAACACCATGTCCTATCGACTACGACCAGCACACGACTACAAAGACCTGCTCGCCGCAGGTGCCCAGGTAGTCGACGTTCGAGCTCCGAGCGAGTTCGCTCGCGGGTCGACCGACGAAGCGGTCAACATTCCGGTCGAGGACTTGTATCTGCGTCTCAAAGAGCTCGACCGTGACCGATGTGTGGTGCTCTTGGGTAACACGGGCGAGGAGCGCCCGGTGCGGGCCGCCGTCTTGCTGCGAGCCTGCTTCTTCCCCAATGTTGTTGTACTCGTGGGCGGCTTGCGGGCGTTACAGGGCCTGCCGTCGCTTCTCGCGGCGTAGCCACGGGGTGTCGGGCCCTCTTTCGTCGTCGCGGTGTATCGGCCAGACTGCACCTATGTGCCGAAACATCACAACACTGCGGGGGCTCGAACCCGTCGCCACCACTGAAGAGATCGAAGCTGCGGCTCGACAGTATGTCCGGAAAGTAAGCGGCGTCCAAAAGACCTCGGCTGCCACCGAGGCCGCGTTCGAGCGAGCCACGCTCCTTGTGGCCGAGGCGACCCACGAGTTGCTCGGCTCGTTGCCGCCGCGTCGCCAGCCACCCCGCACGGTTCCCCCGCTGCGACGGATCTAGTGTCCTCCACGACGAAGGCCCCGCTCCGCGTCGCCGTGATCGGGGCGGGTGGTATGGGCGCGTTCCATGCCCACACACTTGCGGCGCACCCCGACGTTGATCTCGTTCGCGTCGTCGACCCGGTGGCAGAGCGGGCCGAGGCGGTTGCGGCCGCAACCGGCTCGATCGCGGGTACGGACCCGACTGAGGCAGCTGCGAGTCCTGACTCTGACGCGATCGTCATCGCGTCGCCCGACGACACGCATGGTGAGCTAGCCCTCGCCGCTCTAGGGGTCGGGAAGTTTGTTCTTTGTGAGAAGCCGCTCGCGACGACGGTCGACGATGCGCAGCGAGTGCTCGACGCCGAGGTGGCGATCGGGTCTCGGCGGCTCCAGCTTGGTCTGATGCGCGAGTACGACCCGGCCCATCTGCAGGTTCGTGATGCCTTGCGCGAAATTGGTGCTCCGCACTTCATGCGTTGCGTGCACCGCAACACGAACGGCGAGTGGGCGCGTCCGCTCGATGTCGTGATTGGCCAGTCTGCCGTCCACGATCTTCATACCGTGCGGTGGCTCAGCGGTGAGGAGATTGTTGCGGTGTCGGGCTTTGGCACGCCGCGTCCCGGTGGCTGGCAGCAGGTGACGATCGTCTGCGAGTTGGCCTCAGGCTGGCATGCGGTTGTCGAGTTCGACGACGATAACTACGCCTACGAAGTGTCGGTCGAAGTTGCCGGTCCTGGCGGCCGGGCCGTTTCCGGCCGCCCGACAACGGCGACGATCGGGCGCTCCGGATCAGCATCGCAACACATCGGCGACGACTGGTTCGGACGTTTCGCCGACGCGTATCGGATCGAGGTCGGTGCATGGGTCCGTTCTATCGGGAACGACGGGTGTTCGACCGGACCTTCAGCCTGGGATGGCGTGGTTGTGCAGCGGGTCGTTCAAGCCGCAGTCGAGGCGGTCGAGTCTGGACAACGGATCGAGGTTGCGGCGGGCGTTTGTCCGGCCCTGTACTCCTGAGCCCTGGGGTCAGCCGATGAGGTGCATGGCGGCGTCGAGGTACGCGTGGGCGGCTGCGGCGAGTTCGGCGATTTCGAGATACTCGTCGATCGTGTGGGCTCTGCTCAGCGACCCCGGACCCCAGACGATCGCAGGAATGCCCAGGTTCGGGGCGTCCGTCGATGCCGGGAACGCGCCGGCATTGTCGGCCCGACCAAGGTTGCGCATTGCTCGTTGCGCCGCGGCCACGACCGGAGAGTCGGCGGCGGTTTCGAGTGGCCGAGAGTCGATGATTGCGTCGCCAAGTTCCACCCGCAGGCCGGGGGAGTCGGCGACGAGCGCGTCGAGCCGCTCCTGGAGCTCGACGCGCACACCAGCCGAAGTTTCACCGGGCACGATCCGGCGGTCGACCCCGATCTCACATGCGTCGGGCACGATCGAGACCTCGGCCCCGCCGCGGATCAGTCCGACGTTGAGCTTGCCGTGGCCGCACAAATCATGCCGTGTGGCGGCCGCGAGATCGGCCCGGTAGTCGCCGAGCATTGCAATGACCGGCGTCATCGCCTCGATCGCGTTGACGCCTTGTTCGGCGATGCTCGAATGAACGGCCACGCCAGTGGTTCGAATCGAGAACGCAAACTGACCGAGATGAGCGCGACAGATGGCAAGCTCAGTCGGCTCGCCAACGATCGCTAGATCTGCATCGACGCCGGACGCCGCGAGCGCAGTAGAGCCGATCATGCGGTGTTCCTCGTCGGCGATGCCGAGAATCGACAATGACCCCGGCAGCGAACGGCCGTCTTCGGCGAGGACCTCGGCAACCTCGATGAAGGCTGCGAGTGCACCCTTCATATCGCACGCACCTCGGCCGTGGATTCGTCCATCGGCGATGCGACCCGAGAATGGCTCGGTGCAACCGGCGATGCCCACGGTGTCGGTGTGGCCGGCGAACGCCAGGCGTGGCCCGTCGCCACCGACTCCGCGCGCCGTGAGGTTCGGGCGGCCCGGAGCGACGTGATCGATCGCGACGTCGAAACCGAGACGGTCGAGGTGGTTCGCCATCAGCGCGGTGACCGCGGTTTCGCTGGTCGTTGCCGTCGGCTCGTCGTCGACAGGGTTAACGCTCGGCGTTTGGATGAACTCGACGGTTCGTTCGACCAACCGGTCGAGATCGATCAGGGCATGTAACTCGGCAGACGCAGTCATGTCGGCAGCGGTTGTTCAGAAGCCATCGGGCAGTGTGGCGCCCTTGAATGCGAATTCGCTGACGGCCTTGCGGGGGCTCGGCACTTCCTTCTCTCGTTGCGACTCTGACAACTCGCTGCCGTCGCCGCGATGGCCGACGACGAATCCGGCGATGATCATCGATGTCTCCGGGTCAGCGCCGGTGACTTCGTGGGCCGCCTCGACCTCGATGCCACCCAGCAGGTGGACCGACAGGTCCATCATTGTGGCTTGCAGGGTGAGGGCCATCGCGGCCGCGCCACAATCGAAATCGCGAGAGCGTCCCATGAACCCCTCGAGCTCAGTCTTCGCGATGATCAGGCCGACCATCGGGGCCCGAGCAGCCCATTCGCGATTGAAGTCCATGAACGTGTCGAGAATGGCTTGGCGGTCGGGGCCATCGGTCTCGTAGACGAAGTACCACGGCTGCCCATTCATCCACGAGGGGCTCCACCGCGCGGCTTCGAAGAGGGCCGCGATCTGTTCGTCGGTGATCGGCTCAGATGTGAACGAGCGGGTCGACCATCGGTCGAGGAAGACGGAGTTCAGCAGGGGGGCGTCGGACGTACGTTGACTCATGGCGCCGACGATAGTGGGCGCTGCCGGTCAACTGGGTGGCTTCAGCCGCCGCTCTGGAATGGCCGCACGCGACGGCTCGACGGCGACGAGCAAGACGCCCAGGGCCGCGAGCCCGACGACTCCGGCATTTACCGTCAGGGCGGTGTCGATCGAGGTCGAGTCGGCGAGCCATCCGAGCAATGGCGGAGCCACGAGGAAACCGGCGTCGCCGGCACTTCGATATAAGCCGATCGCACGGCCCCGCTCCTGCTCTGTCGCGAGATCGGCGAGGAAGGCGTACTGGGCCGGGCCGGTCAGCGTCGTGCCAAATGCGAGGAAGAACAGGCTGGCCGTGAGCCAACCAACCGTCGGCGACGCGACGATCGCCAGGGTTCCAGCGCAAGCGATGAGGCCCGTCGGCACGATCGTGGCCTTGCGACGAAAGCGGTCGGCGATCTGCCCAGCGGGTCCGATCAGCACGATGCCGACGAGCCCGGTCGCGCCGAGGATGGCGCCAAGCTCGCCTTCGGACAATCCGAATTGATCAACCGCCATCAACGGCACCAAGGTCGCCCGGCTACCGGCTCGAGTTGCGAACATCGCCGCGCTGATGAAGCAGAGAGAGAAGAACGTCGGCCCGATAAACGACGGTCGGCTCGCGCGTGGCTGCACGTTCGCCGCTCGCTGATCGAGCGTGTCCTGCAGCAGCGTCTCTTCAAGGCGGAGGTAGCTATAGGCGGCAGCGACGATCGCGCAGCCGCCGACAAGAAAGAACGGCACCCGAAAGTTCGTCAGCTCGGCCACGATGCCACCGACCGCGGGGCCGAGGGCGACACCGGCGAGCAGTGCCCCCGAGTTGTACGACAGGTTGCGGCCCCGTCGGTCGGCGGGGGAGATGTCGAGAATGTAGAGCTGGGCCCCCGTCATGTAGAGCGCGGAGCCCGCGCCGGCGACGAAACGCCAGGCGAGCAGGATCCAGATCGAGGTAGCCGTACCGGCGCCGATCATGCCGACGGCGAGCAGTAGCGGTCCACCGATGAGCAGGGTCCGACGCCCGCGCCGGTCGGCGAGTGCGCCCGCCGGCAGATTGAGCATCAGACGAGCGAGCGCGAACACGGTGATCGTCAGGCCCACGACCGCGGTCGAGACGCCGAATGATCGCGCGTAGAGGGGCAGGATCGGGCTCGTGATGCCCTGCCCGGTCATCACCAGGAAGGTCGAGCCGCACAGGGCGAGAATTTTCTCGTTTGCTCGGAACCACGAGACGGCTCCGCGATTAGTGATTGCGGAGCCGCTTCTCGAAGTAGGCGCGGGCTCGTTCGGCGATGGGCGAGTCGAGGGCCACGCGAAGCTGTTCGGCGGCGGCATTGCGGTCGTAGTACAGCCGTTGCACTTCGACGACGGTGACGTTCGTGTCAGGCGCGGAAGTTCGCGTCACGGCATCGCCGGTCGTGATCGAGCCTCCGGTTATGACCCGCGCGTACCAGCCCGGCCGTTCAGCGTCACGGAACCGGTCGATCCAGCTCGCGATGTTCATCTGGGCCTGAAAGGTCGCGCAGGGGATGCGAGTGCTTGACACCTCGAGTTCGATACCGCCGATTCGATAGCGATCCCCGACGCGGGGTTCGTCGGGCCCAAACGACGACAAGGTGAGGTTCTCGCCGAAGGTACCCGGCGGGATTGATCGGCCGAGTTCGGCTTCCCACCACGCGAGGTCGACGGCCGAGTAGGCGTAGACGGCTTGTCCCGGACCGCCATGGTGTTTGGTGTTCACGACGGCATCGTCGACGAGCCCCTCAGCGGTGACGACGGCTGCAACAACGGGTGTTTTGTTGATGCCGGTTCGGATGAACCGACTGCCGTTCTTGACGACACCAGCGGTCGCGGGGTTGATCGACAAGAGCTCTATTCGGTGGTCCAGCATCGCTGGTCATCGTGTCACACCAGGGCCGGGCGCAAGAGTCAATTCGCCAGCTACTAGAACAGTGGGAGCGACGAGGGGAGATGAGGGTGAGCGATAGAGGCAACGGCGAGGTTGATACGGCACGGGTCGAGGTAGCCCGGAATGAACACATCATGGTGGTCACGATGGTGCGCACCGCGAAACGTAACGCCGTCGATCAGGAGATGACCACCGCGCTCGATGCGGCGATGAACGAGCTCGATGATGACCCGACGGTGCGGGTCGGGATCCTCACCGGTGGCATCGATATGTTCTGTGCTGGCACCGACATGGCGAAGACGTCGGGCACGCCCACCAAGCGCGGGGGTGTTTATGGGCTCGTCGGCCGGACTCGCGTGAAGCCGCTCATCGCGGCGGTTGAAGGCATCGCGTTCGGCGGTGGCTGTGAGATCGCCATGGCCTGCGACATGGTCGTCGCGGCATCGACGGCTCGTTTTGCGTTGCCGGAGGTGAAGCGCGGACTTGTGGCGAGCAGCGGCGCGCTGTTTCGAGCGGCCCGGGTGCTGCCCCTGAACATTGCCAAGCAGATGTTGACGACTGGCCAAGATCTCTCGGCCGAGCGGGCGTACCAGCTTGGGTTCGTCAACCAAGTCACCGAGCCGGGCGGTGCACTTGCCGGGGCCATGGAAATCGCCGAGCAGCTTGCGGCGAACGCGCCACTCGCCGCCCAGCACGCGCTGCGGGTCGTCGAACACCTGGCGTCGGCGAGCGACGAGGAAGGTTGGGACCTCAGCGCCGATGCCCAGCGCCAGAACATGCAGACGAACGACTCGCGCGAAGGGGTGCAGGCGTTCTTCGAAAGGCGGGCGCCGACGTGGACAGCCTCATGAGCTAACCCAGGGTCAGCGCGGTCGAAGCTCTCCGTCAGCTATGGCCGGGCAAACGTTCCCGTGTGGTAGCCGCAACAACTGACGACCAGCTTCTTGGTGTCGTCGCGACGGCCATGTCTACCAAAGGCGTTCGGACGCGACCGCGGCACCTTCCACCAGTGCGCCGAGTTTCGCGTAGGCGATGGCAGGGTCGATTCCGGCGTAGCCGGCAAAGGTCGAGAAGCCACAGTCGACGCCACCGATCACTCGCTCCCGACCAACGATGCCAGCGAAACGTTCGAGGCGTTGGGCAACGAGTTCGGGATGTTCGACGAAGTGGGTGGTCGAGTCGATGACTCCGGGTACCAGGATCTTGTCGTCGGGAATGTCGGCGTCGGCAAAGGCGGTCCATTCGTGCCCGTGCCGCGGATTTGCCGATTCGAAGAGCAGCGCTTGCGGCTTTGCTCGAAGTGCGATCGGCAGGACCTGCGACATCGGCGCATCGTGGGTGTGCGGTCCTTCGTAGTTTCCCCAGCAGATGTGAAGGCGCATCTGGTCCGCGTCGATATTGCGAACGGCGTGGTTGAGCGCCTCGACGTGGAGGTTGGCCAACCGTTCGTACTCGTCGTCGGGCTGGCCCTTGAACATCATGTGCCGACCGAGGCCAAGGTCAGGGGAGTCGAGCTGTAACACGAACCCGGCCGCGACGATGGCTTCGTACTCGGCCGACATTGCGTCGGCGAGCGCGTAGAGGTACTGCTCGTGGCCGGCGTAGTGATTGTTGGGTTGGAACAACGCGATCACACCGGGCGAGGCGGCGTTCATGAACGCATCGGTCGGCGCATGTGCGCTCACGGCAGCCTGAAGATTCGCGAGGTCGGTGTTGCACGGCTCCATGTCTTTCACCGCAATCGGCCCCACACACTGCGGGCGCCGATAGGTCGGCGTGCCACCGAGTTTCGCCTGCCGTTCGAGGAAGGAAGGGTAATCCTCGAGATCGGCAGGCGCTCGGCGAGGGCTGTCGCCCTCAAAACCCGTGATGCGATCCTTGATGTACGTGGCGTAGCTGAGCTTGCTCATCTCGCCATCGCTGACGGCATCGATACCAACGTCGACCTGGGCGCCGACGACTTCGACCACCGCGTCGGCGATGGCTCGATGGTGCGCGGCCATATCGATGCTCTCCTCGGCTTCGATAGCGAAGATGCCTTGGCTCACCACCTCCGAGCGCGGGAGGCTGCCGACGTGGGTGGTCAGGATGCGGTCGCTGCTGGTCTTCATCAGACGAGAACCTCGTGAGTCGATTTGTCAAAGAAGTGAAGTCGCTCAGCGTCGATGTTGATCCGAACCGCGTCGCCCACCCGGGCCGTGCTGCGAGGACTGCACCGCGCCGTGCAGCGACTCACGCTGTCGTCACCCAACTCCTCGAGTGCGTCGGGATCGCCACTGTCGACGTGGGTGGCGGTGACGTTGAAGTGCAGCAGAGTCTCGGCTCCGAGCGCCTCGCGCACGTCGATAGTGGCGAAGAGTTGTTGATCGACAGGGTGGTCGGAGTCGACGGACGCATCTTCGAGATCTTCGGGCCGAAAACCGACCACGAGCGGTTTGTCGATCCGCCCAGCGAGTGAATCGCGCTGCGTGACCACGTGCCCGGGCACTCGAATCGTCTGGTCGCCCAGCACGAGGAGGAAGTCGTCGTCGCGCGCCGAAATTGTCGCCTCGTAAAGGTTCATCGACGGTGAGCCGATGAAGGCGGCCACGAACACGTTCGCGGGGTTCGAGTACAGGTCCTCGGGAGCGGCAACCTGTTGCAGCACGCCGTCTTTGATGACGGCGACGCGATCACCCATCGTCATCGCCTCGACTTGATCGTGGGTCACGTAGAACGTTGTGACGTCGAGATCGCGTTGGATGCTGGCAATCTCGGCCCGCATTTGCACGCGGAGTTTGGCATCGAGGTTCGACAGCGGTTCGTCCATCAGAAACACCGATGGTCGTCGCACGATCGCCCGCCCCATCGCCACCCGTTGACGCTGACCACCCGAGAGCGTCGCCGGCTTCTTGTCGAGCTGTTCCATCAGCTCAAGAATGCGCGCGGCGCCGTCTACCTGATCGAGCCGATCATCCTTTGGCGTCTTCTTCAGCCGAAGCGGGAAACCGATGTTGTCTCGCACCGACATCTGCGGATAGAGCGCATAGTTCTGGAACACCATCGCGATGTCGCGATCCTTTGGTGCAGTGTCGTTGACTCGCCGGTCGCCGACGAGAAGATCACCACCGCTGATGCCTTCGAGACCAGCGATCATCCGCAGCGCTGTCGATTTACCGCAGCCCGACGGGCCGACGAGCACTAAGAACTCGCCATCTTCGAGTTCCAGGCTGAGGTCGGTGACCGCCTGGAATCCGTTTGGATAAATCTTGGTGACCTTGTTGAGGGTTACCGGTGCCATTCGTTCCTCCGAGACATCATTTGTCCGCCAATGGGTTAGACGCCGGGCGTTCGCCACGGTCATAGGCTTCCCAGCCTTCGCCCTTGAATACGTCGACGCCGAGCTGCGCGAGAACGTGTGGAAAGTCGACCATGACCCAGTTGTCTTCGATGCGGCCGTCGACGACTTTCCAAAAGTCCATGTAGCGAATTTCGATTCGTTTGCCGGTCGGGGCGATGCCCATGAAGTCGCCGGCGTGGGTGGCTTCTTGTCGGCCGAAGGCGGCCGCCCACTCGCCCATGAAGAGTCGAGCTTCGTCGACGCACACTTTGTCGGCGAACGCGGCTTGGAACGGCCGCTGCCAGTTGTCCTGGAACTCGGTCAGACCGTTCTTGGTACCGCAGCCTGCGTTGCCCATCCAGCGGAAGGTCTCGGCGAAGAATTCGCCGATGTCGTCGATGCGATGGTCGTTGAGGCCGTCGACCATCGACTCGATGACCGTGCGGGTTTCATCGGTCTTCGACAGGTCGGTGTCGCGGGTGAGTGCTGCCTGTTCGGGCCGACGTTGGCCGGTGGCGTTCATGCTGGTGCGTCCTCTCCGAATCTTTCCAAACCGAGCTGTTGCCGCATCCGCTGCAAGACATCGAGCCCTTGCAACGACAACCAATGCAAGAGGTCGATGAAGACCCAGTTCTCGGCGAGTTTGTCGCCCTCGCGTCGGTAGACGTCGACCACCCGCATGTCGGCGGCACCACTGGCGGGAAGCCCCATGAAGCCACCGGTCGGGCGCACGTTCAAGTTGGCCCAGCCGAAAAAGCAGGCGTAGTTGCCTTCGCCGATGCGGGCCACGTGGCCGTTGAAGAACTTGTCGGTCACGTTGTAACGAAACGGGTACGAGTGTTGTTGTTGGTACCGGTCGATCGTGTACGCCGCGCCGATACCTGCTGGGCCGGACCAGATCATGTCGGTGGTCCACGACCTCGCCATCACGTCATACGGCACGACGTTGACACCAGTCTCATTGGCGACACGGTTCGCTTCGGCAAGATCGGCCGTCATCTGCTCGACCACCGCGAGCGTCGTCTTGCCAACCTCCGGGTCTCGCGCTTCGTACAACAATCCGTCGTGAGTTCGAGGGCCGGGGTGGATATGGTCGGCCCCGGTTTGGGGCGGGAACGGACTGTGGCCAGCCTGGGTCATGATGCTCGGGATATCGATGAACATCGCCGACTCGTGAATCAGGCCGTCGTCGCCGACGCGGTTGAACTCGGCGTACCGGATGAAGCACATTTTGCGCGTCGGCGGAATGTCGAGCCAGGGGTGATCGAAGAGGCCAAGCAGGTGCCCCATCTCGCAGACCCACGTCGAGCCCGGTTTCGAGAACTCGGACTCGGTCGCGATGCTGTGGCCGGCCAGGAAGATGTCGGGGCGGCGTTGGAGCGGAGAAAATGCGACCCGCAGCGGCTGCCAGAATTCCGAGGCCACGGCCGTGGCGCCCGTGAGCTCATAGAACGGGTGCATGCCACGCCATAACCATTGGGGTGCCGTGAAGGAAGCGAGGACCGACTCGATGTTGGCCGGCGAAGCCGCGTCGAACTCGTGGTGAAAGGCTCGCACGATGGCCTTGGCATCTTGCAACGTCACGGCATCTACCCCTTCACCGCACCGGCGCCGAGGCCTTTGACCAAGTGTTTCTGGAACAGGACGATCACGATGATGATCGGCAGCGTGATCGACACCGACGCCGCGGCGGCTTCGGTGATCGTGCGAGAACTCTCGCCGCCGGTGAGTGAGACGATCGCGACCGGCAGGGTCCAGTTCGTCGGCGCGAGCACCCGGACGAAAAGGAACTCGTTGTAGGCCAACAGCATCGTGAACAACGATGTCGCGATGATGCCCGGCCACATGATCGGAATGATGATCTTGCGGAACGCTTGGAGTCGGGTCGCGCCGTCCATCATCGCGGCTTCTTCCATCTCCTTCGGCACGTCCATGAAGAACGTGCGAAACATCCAGATCGTGAACGGCTGGTTGATGGCAACGAGGGCCATCACGATCACCAAACGCGAGTCGAGAATGCCGAGCTTCTGAGCTGCGAAGTAGTAGGGGAGTACGAAGGCGGTGCGAGGAAGCGCCCGAAAACCGAGCGCGACGATCAGAATGATCGCACCGGAGACACCCGTGTACCGGGCGAGCCCATACCCCGCGAGCAGCCCGATTGAAATCGATATGAGCATGGTCAACGCCGTGACGATGATCGAGTTGATGAAGAACGCATACTCGTCGTTGACCTCGAACACCTTGGGGAACAGCCACAGACCGAAGGCAAGGACGGCGGTCGCGCCGAAGAAGAATGGCCAGCCACGTTCGGCTCGACGACCGATCAGGCCCAGGATCAGCGAGCCGACTCCGATGGCGATGATGAAAAATAACACCGACCACATGTTGATTTCGTCGTCGTCGAGCCAGAAGGCGTTGTACGCGTTCGCCGTGGTCTCGTAACCCCACAGGACCGGCTCTTTCCTCGCCACGTCGCGCGTAAATTTGATCGACGTCTGGAACGTCCATAGGAACGGAAGAACGCTCCAGATGACAAGAATGATCAGCGTGCCATGCGTGCCGAGCCGGCCGAAGAACGAGCGCTTGGTCATGTGCGCTCCGCGATCTGGTCTTTGTAGCTCTTCCAGAGGAAGGGGATGAGCACGACAAAGATGCCGATGACGTTGAGGACCGCGATCGCGAAACCTTTGCCGAGGCGGCCAATGTTCGGATCGGTCGCAACTCGAACGTTGTACACCTGCAAGGTGTGGGCGTCGGTAAAGCGGCGACCGGTCCAGACGAACACGCTGTCGTAGACCCGGTACGCGTCCATGATCGAGATCAGGGCGACGAACAGGATCAATACCCGCAAATGCGGCATCGTGACGTGCCACAGACTGCGCCAGTAGCCCGCGCCGTCGATCGAGGCCGCTTCGGCTCGTTCGGACGGAAGCGTCTGAAGGCCAGCGAAGAATGTGATCATCGAGAACGGCATCACGTACCAAATCGTCTGCATGATGATGAGCCACTTGACGTTGCCCGACGTCACCGCGAACGGGTCATCGGTCACGACTTCCCACAGCCACGCCAACAGACCGCCGCGTTCGAAGAGGTCTTTGTAGATGAGGCTGCCAACGACCGGCGTGACAATAAAGGGCAGGAGGAGCGCGGCCATGTAGATCGCGCGACCGCGGGCCACTTTGTCGAGCACCAGCGCTACGCCAAGACCAAACACCATGTGAAATGGCACGGTCACGATGACAAACAGCATCGTGAACCGGAGTGCTGACCAGAACTCGGCGTCGCCAAGGACATCTCGGAAGTTGTCGAGGCCGACCCATTCAGGGTTATTGATGTCGCGGATGAGCAGCCGGTTCATGCTCAGCCAAATCGTCGTTGCCAAAGGCACGACCATGAGCACAAGCATCACGGCGACACTGGGAATGGTGAATCCCCAGAATGTCTTCCTGTTCATGTGGCGGTTCCCGGACGAAGCGAGAACATCAACACCCCCAAGTGTTACGAGAGGTCGGCGCCCGCACCGCTGACGCCGACCTCGCAGATGAATCTATCGTTTAGTTGAGTAGGCCTTGGTCGCCGGCTTCGGCGAGGTAGGCCTCTTCGGCGGTTGCGAGTGCGTCTTCGACGGAGGTGCCGTCGAGGATGGTGATGAGGGCTTCGCCGAGTTTTGCTCGGGCGATGCCGGCGGCCGGGTGAGTGAGGTCTGGGCCTCGACCGTTGACGAGGCTGGTTGCCGCCGCATCGCCGTCACGAGGTCCGGCGTCGTTCGTGACACCGGCACGAGTGACGAGTCCGAATGCTGCGGCGGCCTCTTGGCTCTCACGGTCGGTTGCCGCCATCACTGCGAGGAAGATGGCTTCGACCTTGTCGGGGTCGGTGCCAGCCGGAATACCCCAGCCGTCGATGTAAGCAGGAGCAGCGAGAGCGCCGCCGTCGCTACTGGCGAGTGCAGGTGCGAATTGGATGTTGCCGACCTCGCTTGAGGCTTCGGGGTCGTCCATTGCTGCGGCGCGTGATGCCCACGTGTGTCCGAGCACAACTTCACCGGTTTGGAATGCGGCTTGGATGTCGTCGGTGCTGTAGGTGCCTGCCGCGCCGCCGCCGCAGTCTTCCCACATCTGCTTGAGCGTATTCGCGGCCTCGATGCCCTCGGGACCGTTGAAGTTCGGCTGACCCGTGACCGGGTCGATCGGCAAGACGCCGAGCGATCCGAGGACCGAGTCGAATTCGATCTGCCAGGACCAGCCGGCCGACAGCATGTACATGAAGCCGACGTCGTAGCCGCCGTCTTGAATTGCCGAGCAGGCTTCGAACGCTTCGG
>Ga0114956_1000062_pt1 | contig 55868 bp, 50 predicted proteins | sample MaitaG_FD_87304 | JGI IMG/M metagenome (GOLD analysis project Ga0114956, IMG submission 87304) | Marine algal microbial communities from Maine, USA - Maine_Asex2 metaG | ecosystem: Host-associated > Algae > Red algae > Unclassified | place: Maine, USA | collected 2015-01-05 | reverse complement strand
TTAGCTACGCGGGCGAAGAGGCACTAGATGATACCTATCAGTTGCACAGAGCAAAACTGCTGGCCGACTGGACCAATGGATTCAAGGAAGATATTTTTGCTGTTGAACGGATGCACAAAGGTCGTTACTCACCTGGCTACCAGGGTGGCGCTTTCTCACCAGTCATGGATTCCGCAACGGTACACTTCCATCAATGGGTAGCAAACCAATTGGTGAAAAACACAACTGATCAACACCATAAAGGTTCGTGAGCATGCTAGTTCATAAACAGTTAAGCTGGAGGTAACTCAGCAGTTAAGGATTTTCTCAGCGTGCGCTACCTGGATGGCCAAGAACCCAATCCGCTCTACCCCCACAGTGAAACCATGCACCACATGTTAACGCTGTCTATGGGTATGTCGATCATTATCGGGATAGTACTATTTGTTCTGGGTCGTCGCGGCAATATACTGTGGTTGACAGTATGGAGCGTTATACTGATTATACTGAGCGTGGGTTACCTGATTGGCGACGCACTTAACGTTATCTGACAAACCGCTAAACCCGTCAACGGCGAAATTTCTGTTTTCTGCGTCGCAGTCGCTCCACCTCAGCTTCCGTGTTTGTTCTGCCAACGCCCCATGTCAAGGTGATTGGCTTCGCTGCGCAAGGCACACCCGTTTTGTTGACCAGAGGCAACTCTAGCTGGTGAGCGTAGAATTGCACACGCAGAAGGCTCGAGATGAGACCTTCAACCGAGCGATGACGAATAACATACAAGCGACGATAGCGATGCACCCGTAACTTCCCAAACTCTTTGTCGAGCAGTTGACGGATTTGCTTTACAAGCAAAGCGGCAAACGCTTCACCATACTCTGCGCTAACTCTATCGAACTTATCAATCTCAACTGACGCCTGATAGTTCAGGTTACGGCGCATCGATAACATTTCTGCCTGTTGCACTTTGCCAGAACGATCTTTGCCCATGGAGCGAACAGTCGCATCGGCAGACGAAGATTTTTCGACACTTCTAAAACCAGCTAGTTCTACAACGATGGCCGATGACGAACTTTGGCTTGACGTTGGCATACAGTCTCCAGATACCACTGTTTGATTATCAGGTTCAGTGTGGTGTGAGGGATTTTATAAGACACAAAATTCAGAACACAAAATTCTAAATCCCCAAAACGTCCACAACACGAACAGCGTACTTTTGGACTAAATTACTTCTCAAGCAACGAATAGCTTTGGCATAAACAAACTCCGGCCATTCGTTTTGCTGTGCGTGGATTTTACCCTGATGAAATGTTATGCGGCAACTCATATGCGTAGTTTTGTGACGCCAATCTTTCGTCACTAGTTGCACAGAAAATAACTGCGCAGAAAATATCTGCACAAAAAAAAAGTTCAGCGTTTAACTTTTGGTTGCTTGGCATTTTGCAAGATGGCATATAGTTCTGGTCTATGAAGCTGTACTTCAGTAACACTTAAACCCTCTAGCGAATGCGGGAATTTTAACCACTGTTCCGTTTCGTGCAAAAAATAATCAGGTGCCCTATCCGTTTGGTTACGATTAGGTTTGTAGTAGGGCACAGCAATTCGGATATCACTTGGAATATTGCGACGCAGCAGATGTTTTAATCTCGCAATCACCGCTTCAATGCTGCGACCTGTGTCGTATACATCATCGACAATAAGCAAAGCATCATCAGCTGACATTTTCTTTACCAGGTAGCTTAGGCTGTACACCTGCACTTCACTGGCTTGCTGGTCGATACTGTGATACGAAGCCGTGCGAATGGCAATATGATCACTTTCAATACCTCGATAAGCGAGTAATTCCTGCATGGCAATGCCCATTGGCGCTCCACCACGCCAAATGGCCACAATAAACGAGGGCCGGAACCCGCTTTTGTACACATTCGCAGCCAGCTGGAAGGAATCCTCCAATAATTGCTGTGCGTCGATATAGACTTTTTCAGACATAATTTACGATCTTGGTAGCGTACACTTATCATACTTGAACAACCACTACTGGCACGTGTGAACGACAAACGCTTCATTACTGAGCAAGATTTACTGGAAGACGCCTACCGATTAGGTGTTCAAATTTACAACAGTGGCTTTCGGCCTACTTTTATCGTTGGTTTGTGGCGCGGGGGAAGCAGTGTTGGCATCGCGGTGCAGGAGTGCCTACAATATCTGGGAGTAGAAACCGATCACATTTCTATTCGTACCTCTTACCGAGGCTTGGCCAGTTATCAACAAATGGTTGATAACGCCCAACAGGAAATTCGCGTGCATGGCACACAGTATTTACTGGAAACACTGAATAAGGAAGACGCTTTGCTGATTGTCGATGACGTGTTCAGCTCGGGCCTGACCACCAGTTCGGTCATCAATCGGCTCTCAAAACGACTAAAACTGAATACCCCGCATGCTATCCGCATTGCTACCCCATGGTACAAACCAGCCAGTAATCGAACTGATACGAAACCACACTTCTGGCTGCACGAAACCGAGCAATGGCTGGTCATGCCCTACGAGATCGCCGGGCTGAGCAAAAGCGAAATAAAACAACACAAACCCTATTTGCAATCGATTCTTGCATCTATTGAAAAGGACTCGCCAGCAGGCGAGCACAAACTATAATTGAACAAAACTCAGCACAAAAATACATCGCATGAATCAAGATCTCAGTATTTTTTTAAAGGGCCTCGCTATGGGCGCCGCCAATGTAATCCCGGGTGTGTCCGGCGGTACCATCGCACTCATCACTGGTATCTATGAACGCCTGATTAACGCCATTAAAGCGTGTGATGTTACTGCATTCAAACTCCTACTGGCCAAAGACTTTGCAGGCATTGCCAAGCATATCGATGCACGTTTTCTAGCAGCCATTGGTCTGGGGGTTGTTGTCAGCATTGTGACTCTGGCAAAACTGTTTGAATATTTGCTCAGATCGCATGAGCAATTTACAATGGCGTTCTTTTTTGGACTTATTCTTTTATCTCTGTATTACGTTGCAAAACAAATTATCAGTTGGTCGCCATCAGTAATGGCATCGCTTATTGTAGGGTCCGCTATTGCTATTGGTATTGCGCTGCTCGCACCAGCTTCAGAAAACAGTTCGTTTATATACGTATTTCTGTGTGGTGTTATCGCCATCAGCAGCATGATATTACCCGGTCTGTCTGGCTCTTTTGTACTTATCATCATGGGCAACTATGCCTTGGTGCTCGGCGCGATAACTTCCCTTTCATTTAATATACTAGTGCCTCTTGCGTTGGGTTGTGGCGTCGGACTCATACTGTTCTCACATATAATCGCCTGGATTTTCAAACACTATAAAAATCAGACGCTCGCGTTGATGACCGGATTTGTGCTCGGGTCTCTCGTCGTCATATGGCCTTGGAAAACCGCCATAATGCAAACCGTGCAACGCGCAGGCAAACCACCTAAAGAAGTCGTTGCAAGTTATGAGTGGTACATCCCGAATCTTGTTAGCGCAAACACCTGGATTTGTGTAGCGCTAATGGTTTTAGGCGCGTTCAGTATTTATATGATGGAACGATTCGCCAGTGGTACACAGAAACCTGCGAAAACAACGTAAAGAATTTACTGACTAACAGAAAGCTTTAAATCGTCAAGCCACATAGTTGCGCCAGCTTGACGATGCACAACACTCAGTTGCACCGACGCACTGCCACCGGGTGCAGATGCTTCAATTGTTGGCATGCCAACAAAGGGTTGCACCGTAGAGATGCCCACGTCGTGAAGATTTTTACACTCTTCACTAATCACGCGATCAGACGCATCACGAAATACCGTGCACCACTGACCAACAGGTGAGCGCACCCAGCCGCTGGCAACAACCGTCTGGCCTGCACTGATGCTTATTTTTGGGCCAGTCAACAATACTTGCGCACCATCACAGTCGGAACTTCCAAGCTGCAGTTGAACTGCACACTGACCGAAGAGAGTCTCGCCACTACATTGGCGCGATACCGATCCATTTGCCGAACAATTCACGGCTCCCTGAAATCGCCCGCCCAAATCGCTGGCGTCTTCAAAGCTATCAAAATTTTGCGTGTTCAAAATCCGGTTGCCAGACTTGCGCGCGCCCGTTACCTGTTCACCACTGGTGGTATTCAACAATACATTGTTGAGAATCGAGACATTCTGAGTCAGTGAACTATTGGCGTTCTGAGAAATACCAAAACCATCCAGATTAAGCATGGTGTTGTTACTAACCTCAACATTAGACAGCGATCGCTGATTTGGTCTGCCTAGTTCGATACCACTAACACCCGAACGATTTCTCCGTTGCACAAAGCAATTATCACAGTAGCCATCTTTAACAATATTATTTCGTACGGTCACGTCAGATGCCTCCGCGATATACAACTGACCACCACCGGTGAAACCAGAACCATATCGTGGTTCAACTGCAAACTGCCCTTTGCGATGGTTTCTGACAAACAGGTTTTCAGCAACCAGATTCGATGTTATTGATTGCCCTGTCACTCCCAGCAAAGCCAATCCGTTTGTCTGATTATCACTAAATGTAGACTGCAAAATTTGTACATTGCTCGACGCATCGTTGCCGTGACCTATGTACATGCCAAGCACACCCGAGTTGTGCAGAGAACTACGTTCAAATCGAAAGCCATTGGTACCCTGAACATAAAACGCATAGCCTTTTCCATTACTAATATGCGAGTCGGTAAAACTGATCGCAGATGAGCTTTTGATATGAACCATGCGCGGACAGTTATCGCCTACCTGACACCCGCTCACTTGTTGATCATCATCAAGCCGTAAGCCGTTTATCTGCAGGTTAGCTGCGTTAGTAATATCCAGCAAACCGCATTGGCGTTGACCAGCTGAGCGCAATAACCGATGACCATGCCCTGCAACTTCCAGATTCTGTACATTATCGAACCGAAGCAATGCACCACCATTAGGGCAACAATTACCATCACATTGGATGTCGTTAGCGAAATCAATCCGCCGATAGGCGTTGGCGTTACGAACGCATGCCAACAAGCCCTGAGTATCTCGTGCAATGCAATTATCGGGGGTCTGCGTGATTGCAGATGCGGATGACTCTGACTGAGGCTCATTGTCTGACAAAGCAGGTTCGTCTGTCGTCACATCGGCAGTAGAAGGTGCTTCAATAACAGCTGACTCAGGCTCAGGCGGCGGCGGAGCTACTTGATTGTTCTGACCAATCGGTTGCACGCGTTTGATCGGCAAGCTGAAGTTACGCGTCGACAGCGACACGATAACGGCCGATGACTTTGCACCTTTGTTGTCAACCGTACGCAACTCGTAACGGTACGAATCACTGGAATTCAACGTTGCCTGAAACAGACTACGCGAACCGTACACACCGAGCACCTGCCCGTTCCGACTCACTTCTACCAAATCAGTGGTCGGCGTCCAGAACAACTCTGCAGCGGTTGATGAATATACCAAAGCGCTGACACTGACTGGCGGCGACAATGTTGCTTGTGAAAAAACTGAGCAGGTAAAAAACAGTAACAAAAAGGATGCGCAAAGTCGACGAATCGAAAAACACTTCGTGTAAATCAGCATGTTGGTGAGCCGCAGAAACCGATGCGCCAACCATGACATTATTTTGACTCTCTGACAAGTCACTCCTGTTATAAATCAGCATTATTTTGCCGCCTAATCCACCATACCAGCGCCAATAACATTAACGCTAGAAAGGTAGTTACGCTTGCCATCGGTAATGCAGTGCCATCGTGTAACAAACTGACGGCCACCCCAGACAACCCGGCAAGACTTTGTTCAAGACCACTGAGCATGGCTGACGCAGACCCCGTTTGAGTTTTAACAGAGCGCAAGGCGTGACTTGGGGCAACCGCAAACATGGGGCCCATTCCAAAAAACATAATTGAATAGGCAGCAACCAAAGACAACGGACCAAGATGATTGGTTAAAATTAATACAATAAGAACAACACAACCTGAAAAAATTAAAAACAGTCCAGTGCTCAATAATCGATCAGCTGACCAATGATCAACCAGTTTTGATGCGACAAAACTACCAATGAAAAAACACACGACAATTGCTGCCTGATGATATCCAAAGTGCTGAACCGACACGCCAAAATTTGTGATCAGAATAAACGGCGCCGCAGTGACAAACACAAATATAAGGCCAAGCGATACACCCAGCACCAACGTATGCGATAGAAAATCAGCATTTCCAAGTAACGCGGCATAAGCACGTGTAACGCGCCGCACATTCAGCGCATGCTGATCTGGCTCAGTAGATTCGGGCAAATAGAAGTAGACAACAATGGCTGCAATTATTGCCATCACAGCGATTACAACAAAGTTACTCTCCCAGCCAAATGCAACGTGCAGGTAACCACCCAGTATGGGCGCAATAGCCGGCACAATCGCGATAACCATGCCCAACAGGGCCAGCGCTTTCATTTGCTGCTTCTCGTTAAACAGGTCTTTTATAATCGCCAGTCCGATTACCGCCTCGGCTGCCGCAACAAAACCGAGAAAAATACGGGCAGCAATAAGCTGATTAATAGATTGAGAAAACACGCATAACATACAGCCCAGGACAACACCTGCGAGTGACCATAGCAACACAGGGCGACGACCAAAGCGATCGGACAACGGACCATGTAGCAATTGCGCAAGACCAAACGCCAGCAAGTTCAGGCTGATAGTCAACTTGACGCGTGTTGGTGTCGTGCTAAATTCATCTGCCAGATCTGGCAAACTCGGGGCATACATGTCGGTCGACATGATGCTTACGCTAGATGCCAGAACCAGAATGGTCACCACTAAAGGCACATTGGGTGAACGGGTACTCGTAGAATCTGGCATGGGTTTATAAACGGAAGGTGATAATCGATGAAACAGGTTGAAACTGAAGACAATATAGCAGAGCTATTGACCAGACGTGTTTGCCCGTAAATGTCGATTCACTCGTTTACCGCGCTATGCGATCACAAAGCCCATACACTTGTATTAGGCACAATGCCCGGTGTCGCATCACTCACTGCGCACCAGTACTACGCGCACAAACGTAATGGCTTCTGGCCGATCATGTTGGCGTTAGTAAATCAAAACGTCCCGGACTATGCAGTTCACGATCAAAGTGAGTATCAGCAGAAAATCGACATTCTACAAAGCGCAGGTTTTGGACTCTGGGATGTGTTGGCAGAATGCGAACGTGCTGGCAGTCTCGACTCAGCGATCAAATCAAGCTCAGTGGTTATGAATGATTTTGTCGCGCTCTTTACTCACTACACTGCCATTAAAACCGTCGCATTCAACGGCAAAACTGCTGAAAAGCTTTTCCACCAGCATGTTTTTCCAGAACTTACGAAGGCTGAATTTAATACTGATGCAATGAAATGGATTTGCCTGCCTTCGAGTAGCCCGGCTATGGCGAGTTTATCTTTACAGCAAAAATACGAACAATGGAGTGCCTTACTGACTGAACATACTTTATGACCATACTAGTGAATGATGCCGAAGCGCTTTACTTTGTAACGCAGACGAAGCCCCAACAGAGCGGCTGACAAACTCAGACCAATAACCAATCCAGCCCACAATCCATGAACACCCCAACCCGCATGATGTGCCAATGCATAGCCAATCCCGAACGCAACTAACCAGTAAGACACCAAATTGATCAGCATTGGAATTTTGGTGTCCTGAAATCCACGCAACATGCCAATCAAAATAGCTTGCATGCCATCAGAGAGTTGAAACACGACAGCGATTAATAGAAGCTGCGCTGCAAGTTGGCGAACCTCAATATCATTGGTGTAGATAGCCGGAATTGAATGCCGAAACAACAATAACAATATGGCAGTAGCTAACGCCATGGCTATCGTGAGTACAACGCCGACCAACACGCGTAATTCCAGAGCATTTTTGTCGCCACGACCATGTACTCGGGCAATCCTTGCGGTCATCGCGAAAGAGAGCCCGAGCGGTAGCATGTAGCAAAAGGCAGTCGCACCAATCGCAATAACATGCGCACTGGCCTGAAGTGTACCCAACGCACCTGATTGGTATGCCGTTGCTGCAAACAAGCCGGCTTCAAATACCAGCGCGAAAAAAATTGGCAATGATAGAGACAACATGGGTCCAAGATGAGTCCATTGGGGATAGTCAATTGCTGCAAACAGGTTATAGCGTTTAAACGATTGTCCGGTCAGTAACCATAGAAGCACCGCTGCCATGCCGATGGTCACAAATGATGTGGCCAGTCCAATGCCGAACATGCCCAATTTTGGAAAACCAAACAAACCCAGACCCAGGGTCAAATCAACAACGATGTTTATCAGTAACCCGAACAACTGCACATACAAAACCGGACGGGTCAGATTGGTTGCCTCGCATACGTTGCGCGCTGCCAATACAATTGCCAGCGCAGGCATACTCCAACAAGCCCCAAGAAGATAATCAGAAATTAGTGGCCATAGCTCAGGGTCGAGTGAACTGGATGTAAGATTTGCGCGTAGAATCAGAATCGCGGCACAGCCAAGCGCGCCTGCGATGATGCCTAACCACAGCCCTTGCCTGAACACTGCGCCAACTGCATTGCGTCGCCGATGACCGATTAACTCAGAGAGCATCGGTGACAACCCCGCCATTAATCCAATGCATAACAACGATACGAAAAACCAGATTGTGGCGCCAATACCACCAGCGGCAAGTTCGGCGCGGCCCAGCCGCCCGGCAACCACTGCATCCACCAGACCATTACACATTTGCAGCAACTGCGCACCAATTAATGGCGAGGCCATGAGCAGACTTCGCTTGATTTCAGCGCGGATGGTGTGATGTTGAAGCAAGTAAGGTTTTGGCCGTTAGTTTTCGGCGAACAGTTCTACAAGCTGTCGGGTCATGACATCGGCCAGCTGCGATACGTCATGAATAGTGGTTGCTCGGCGATAATATTTACTCACATCATGAGCAATCCCGATAGCTACCAGCTCTATGTCGTCCTGACGTTCGATCGTAGAAACAACGTGTCGCAGGTGCTTCTCCAGAAATCTTCCCGGGTTGGTCGACAGAGTTGAATCATCTATTGGTGCACCGTCAGATATCATCATAAGAATTTTACGATGCTCACTGCGCTGCATAAGCCTGCCATGCGCCCACTGCAGTGCTTCCCCGTCTATGTTCTCTTTGAGCAGACCTTTGCGCATCATCAAACCAAGGCTGCGTTTTGACTGGCGGTAAGGCATATCGGCAGACTTGTAAATAATATGGCGTAGATCGTTAAGCCGCCCCGGGTTCGCAGGGTATCCCGCCTCTACCCAACGTTCACGAGACTTTCCGCCCTTCCATGCAACGGTGGTGAAGCCAAGCACTTCTACTTTTACACCACAACGTTCAAGAGTTGCGGCCAGGATATCAGCTGACACAGCGGCAACCCGAATGGAGCGACCATGCATGGAGCCAGAGTTGTCGAGTAACAGGGTGACTACGGTGTCACGAAATTCTGTATCGCGTTCCTGCTTGAAAGTGAGTGGTGCCAGTGGCTCAGTAAGCACACGAGTGAGTCGTGCACAGTCGAGCTGACCTTCTTCCTGATCGAAATCCCAGCTACGCTGTTGTTGAGCAAGTAAAACGCGTTGCAATCGATTGGCGAAACGGCCAACCAGTTTTTGCAAATCGCCCAAGTGTTGATCGAGCTGTTCGCGTAGACGTATCAGTTCCTCTGGTGGGCAAATTTCATGTGCGCGGACCACTTCATCGTATTCGGTCTTATAAACGTGATAATCGTTTTTTTCGCGCTCATTAAGTTGTTGTTCTTTAAGACGACGTTGCGCACCGGGTTGCTCGGACTGATCATCGGAGCCTTCATCAGGTTCAGCGGCATCGCCAGTATCTTCTGCCTCGCCTTGCTGCTCGTCGCCACTATCGGATTCGCTGGCGTCGTCCATGCCAACGTCGCTATCGTCGCTATCGCTTTGTGCATCCTGCTCAGCCGATTCTTTATCGTCGTTTTCGTCGGCAACGTCTTCCTCTGCATCTGAATCTTCAGCGTCGCCTTGATCGATATTCAGGCTGCGTAACAGTTTACTAAACGCCTTTGCATAGTCAGCCTGATGATTAAGCTCAAAATCGCTTTCGTTAAAATCGGGGGCAACATGCTCACCGAGCCATTCGCGCCACGGCTCAAGCGCCGCATCTGCCGCCGGTGGTAACGGACCACCGATACGCTCACGAACATAAAGCGATAAAGCATGTTCAATCCCGGGACGCTCTACCAAACCATCGAATACGGCATTATTTTTATTATTCATCGCATCGTTAAACGCTCGATATCGCTGATCTAGAGCCGCATTCAAATTGCTGGCAACACCATCGTATTGCTGAGCGCCAAGCAACTCTATTCGAGTTTGTTCAGCGAGCGCAAAACAACGTTGGGATGTTTCGGTATTAGGCTGGACTCGCTGATGTAGCTTGTTATCGTGAAACTGCCGATGCAGCGCCAGCGAGTCACTACGACCACGCGTTTCATTTCGCTGTTGATGATTGGCGTTGGTCGGAAACGCGGGCAATGTGGCCGAGCTTACATCGACATCATCGGCCTGCTCATCAAATTCAATATTGATGCCCGGATCGCTGGCGATAGCTCGCGCACAGGCCGTGGTTGACTGTTTAAAATCAGACGCGTTGCGCTCAGCCTGTCTGGCAAGCTGAGGGGTATCTGCGGGTCGATCAGCTGGCATCTGCCGCGGGTAGCTCTTCACCAAATACACGTTGATACAGCTCACTGATCAATGCACGTTCTGCCGGATCGCACTTGTTTAGAAAAACCAGTTCAAAAGACAGCGCTGTTTCTTTAAAGAACGTCAGGTTCTGCGTCCAAGTGATAACCGTTCGCGGACTCATGACCGTTGCAAGGTCGCCGTTTTTAAACGCATTACGCGTAAGGTTTGCCAGCGACACCATATTCTTGACCAGTTGCTCACCTTCTTTATTTTGCAAATGTGGCGCTTTGGCCAGCACCACCCTTTCTTCTAACTCAGCGGGCAAGTAGTTCAGTACTGTGGTGATGTTCCAGCGATCCATCTGCGCCTGATTTATTTGCTGAGTGCCGTGATACAGACCCGTTGTGTCGCCCAAACCCACCGTGTTGGCTGTAGCGAAAAAACGAAAGGCAGGATGCGGTGATAACACACGACTCTGGTCAAGCAGCGTTAATTTACCGGTGGATTCGAGTACACGCTGAATAACGAACATAACATCCGGGCGACCGGCATCGTATTCATCGAACACGAGCGCCACATTTCGTTGATACGCCCAGGGCAAAATTCCGTCCTGGAATTGCGTGACCTGCTTACCCTCTTGCAAAACAATGGCATCCTTACCGATAAGATCTATGCGACTAACATGACTATCAAGGTTAATTCTAAGACAGGGCCAGTTCAGGCGCGCCGCAACTTGCTCCACGTGCGTAGATTTGCCCGTACCGTGATAGCCACTGATCAGTACTCGCCAGTCATTGGCAAAGCCAGCCAGAATGGCCAGAGTGGTGCGTTTGTCAAATATGTAGGTGTCATCAAACTCCGGCACGCGTTCGCTACACTGACTGAAGGCTGGTACATCGATATCGACATCGAGGCCAAAGGCCTCGCGGACTGAAACAGTAGTATCAGGTACTGGGCCAAGCAACTCACTGTCGTTTTGATTCGTGTCGAGCATGAAAATTAAGGCTCATTTTTCGGAAGTAAAACAACATCCTACACGCAGCGGCAAGCCCTGTGGTTGATCGCAGGCAAAAGTCGTCGAAAAATGTGAACTTCGCTATTCACCCAGCCAAAAAGTGGCCGTGAACGAACGACTCACATACACTACAAATATGGCAAGTACACATGAAATTATCGGCGAAGAATGGCGCGAGCGCGCTACTGAGCTGGCCGATTGGGCCGCGCTGCGATTAATCAACCGCAAAGACGTATGGGGGCAGTATTCAGTCCCGACCCCCAGCGAGCGACGCGACACCGGCAGAACCTACAAGGCCATGACACTGCCAGCCAAGGCGCAGCGCGGCGGAGACAAAGTTACGCTGGACAAATTATCCCGGCATTTTGCCAGTCGGCGACTGCGAAAACCACAACTAATTGGCTTGCATGCTAAGTCGCCCGATTCCACCAGCCGTTGGTTCGGACTTGATATCGACTGTCATGACACTGAAGCAACTGGCGCTGAAGATCTTGCACGCCGCAATCTGAACGCAGTTGTCACTTGGTATCGCAAACTGCAAGACATGGGTTACGACCCGCTATTGTTCGACTCGAACGGAGCCGGTGGTTATCACTTGTGGGTAATTTTCAAGGAAGCAGCGCCAACGACAGCCGTGTTTGATTTCGCTCAATGGGTCGTTTCCGATTGGGAAAAGTTACAACTTGAAAAACTACCTGAGACATTTCCGAAGGCGGTCAAACAAGATAGCCTTGGCTCGTGGTTTCGATTGCCTGGCTTACATCACACGCGCGATCACTACTCAGCAGTTTGGGCTGGCGATGATGGGCTTGACGATCCCTGGCTAACAGGCCACGCAGCTATCGATACTATGCTTGCCAACATACCGGGCCCGCCGCCTGTTATCCCCGGAGACAATCCAGAAAATAAGACTACAGGAGTGCAACAAGCAAGACGTCCCACCGCGGTCGTTGCAGATGCAGAACCTGGCAACGCCCCCCCACCGCGCCGTGAACGATCATTTGTATCGACATCTCGCCCACGGGTTTGTGTTGATCTGGATGGTGTGTTGGCGGCACGGGTGGAAGGCAGTGCCATTGGCCCGCCGTTAGATGGTGCCGTGGAATTTACCAGGGAGCTGGCGACGCGTGCTGACGTTATTATTTTTACCGCACGCTTTTCCACCGCATCCGGTACCCCACGCCCCACAGAACAAATTGACGAACTCGAAAAGCGTATCGTCAAGTGGCTTGATGCCCACGGGTTCAGCTATCAGTCGGTGAATACCACACAGGCCAAACCTATAGCGTCAGCTTATGTTGATGATCGAGCCATAAGCTGCCAACCGATAAAAATGGGCATGGGTGAGTTCGACACTGCACTTAGTAAAATTGACTCACTGTGCCACTTCAACCGATAACGCCGCCGCCTTTTTTTAATTATTAGCTAAACAATGACACTCAATTATGGCCCGATCACTTTCATTCAGTATTAACGACACCACTTTCGACGCTGAAATTATCAAAGTTGATCGATCACACCTGTACGGTACGGTGCGCATCGAAACGAATGACATGGATGGTGCACGATGCCAGGTTGCAACGCTTGCTGTAGATGGTAAAACACTCATTCCAAAAGGCGGTACAGCACTGGGCTATATCAACCCCGATGGTGAATGGGTCAGCCGAGACCAGTTACAACCAGTGGATCTCGATGGCGAACCGGTTGAAACTGTCGAATCGAGCTTTGATGAGGCCATTGTGCTCGATAAAAAATGCGACCCGGACGAATTTCTCGATCACAGCGTTCGGCTGGTCTATCGACTCAATCCAGATGGTGCATTTCCACCCGCATTAATGGAGGAACTCAAAGCCGGCACGCTATTCAAGTTCGGGTTTAGTTATCGAGGCGGTGTGGGATACGACCCCGCGTTCATCCTCTCAGATGAACAAGATAATGTGTGGATGATGGTGACACGCGAAAATCAGGTTGAATCTGTTGGCCTTGAACAGGCGGCCGTTTGCTATGGCGAGAATCTGGACGACGATCCGGATGCACCTGAATCCACTAGTATCGACTTCGGTATGCTTTAAGTAATTTACTAAAGGACTGGAAAATGCCAAATATAAATTTGTCTGACAAACGCAACCGCGACGCGGTGGTTAAAGCTGAAAGTATTGGTGTCGATGAGCCTGTTCGCTACCTGGGACCAAAAGGCGGACAAACCTACACCCGACGAGTTTTGAAATGTACAACAGAGCATGACTACGAAACGCTGAACGAAGAATTTGGCGAACCGGAAAACATAAGCCGTGCTCTGATAGATGGGGATCCGGAAGTTGACATTGAACGCTTCGGCCAATTTCTCTGGAATACCAGCAAGGTCTATATCACGCCCGATGAAGAACTGGTATTCAGGGTTAAACAAACCGAAATTGTTCGTGATACCAGTGGCAAGCTGATTACCAAGCGAAACCGAGAGAGTGAGGAACCCAATGTAGACAGCGAAATTCCGTTGCGCTGGACTGGCAAGCTCATTCCTAAAGCCGAGGCTATTCGACGTTTTGTCTTTACCGCCAAACTGCAAGTTGTACATATTAATGGTCTGACTTACGATTTTCTTTACGCAATGGCTGAAGAACTAGCGAATGAAAACAGCTTGCTGTTGCTGGGTGCTGGTACTGACGGTAAACAGCCGCTGATTTTCCGGCGAGGCTCTATTCCCTACCGGGCATTTCTTGAAGGGCGGATTGTTGACAAGCGATACACACTACTGTTGCATTTGAGCAATATGGAGTTGAAACGTCGCGTTGCTAACCGACGTGAATGAAATATAAAAGCCGGCCAGACAAACTGGCCGGCTATTGTGCCTTGATAGTGTTGCTATCATCTAACGTTAAGCGTCCTCAGTTGTATCGACTTTGCTACAGCTTGCCGCGCCAAACGATGTGCCGCCAACAATCGAATCAGCAGCAGTAAAACTGTTGGGGTTATTACCAGTTTGAATTGATTCCAAAGTCAGGAAGCTACCTCGGGTGTCGGGTGAAAACGTCTCCAGTGTATTACCGTCGAATTCCCAGTTGGACATGAATACAGAAAACAGCTCGCCGTCTTCATCCAAAAATACCCCTGCGCCAGTGTCATCGGCGAAAAGCGACAGAAAGAATATATCATCTTCGACTATGCATACCCACATAAACTGAAACGCATCATCATCTTGTCCACTTTGAGCTGTGATCAAGAAGTTACTATCGTCAGTCACTGGAGGTTGTTCTTCAGCATCACGTAATACGCAAGCGTCAGTTTCTACAAATTCATCGTCGCTATAAAGATCAGCTGTAAATTCGAATAGCGAATCAAAATCGAAGTCACGCCACTCAATGATGTCATCATCCAATCTAAACGATACGACTCCGTTGACGTCTTCACGCCATGTCAACTCAGCTGCCCCTTCAGAATTCTGATAAATACCAGTTCCATCATCGACCAGGCCAAGTAAAAACACATCATCGTCGTCACCTACAACAGAGCAATCCCAATAGTCCAGGAAGTCACCGTCTGCCGTAACAACGTTAATAAGCATGTCCGATACAGCGGACTGACGTGAATCAACTTCTGGTTGTTCTATTTCTGGTTGTTCTATTTCTGGTTGATTTATTTCTGGTTGATTTATTTCTGGTTGATTTATTTCTGGTTGATTTATTTCTGGCTGATTTATTTCAGGTTGATTTATTTCAGGTTGATCGATTTCATTTACTGTTACCGGCTCGGACGTGGTTGTTGATGATTCGAGGCAGCCACTAAGCAGCATCGCACTAATCATTAGGAAAATTATTCTCATTACCGTACTCCTGATTTATTTTTGAGAAAGAAAAAAAGGACCACTCTACGTACAAGCATCACGTACAAGCATCGCGGCTAATCCAAATAACGCACCGCAATTCGATATTTGACAAAAATCGCTCAAGAGTCTCAATTTTCAGCCCGATTCGGCACTCGCTATATGAGTATGTCAAAATCGCTTTCAGCGCGCGCTATAAATTTAACGTGACTAGACTCTTGTATAGGCTCAGTGCGAATTGGGTTTGAAAGTGGAGACTTGTGATTGAGATTGTTCGGCCCGGCAGCTATATAAATGCCAGATCGCCCTTTATATGTCAGGCCTCAGTGTCAAAATAAAAAACCGTGTGCGTTACTCAAATCACAAGTCCAAAGTCGAGGCATTATACCAATGCGACTCCGATCACAGGAGCGCCCGATACTGACTTGCAGCCGCGGCAACAAAACCGCTATGCTTACGGGTAATAATGTTCACTGGCTGAACGAGAAAAAAGGAAACTGACCAACCTCGTCATGAGCACGTTCAAGCACAATCTGGTTCGTATCATTTTATTGATATTGTTGCCGTTGTCGCACGCTCATGCAATGGAGGCGCGCACAGCGCTGGTCATCGGTAATAGCAACTACTCCGTTGCGGACAGGCCGTTGAATAATCCCTTAAACGATGCAGACGACATGACCAAAGCGCTTGAAAAAATAGGCTTTGAGGTCATAGTTGAGCACGATCTGGATGCCCCGGGCCTGGACATGGCTGTGAAGAAATTTACTGACCTGCTGGACGCAAAAGGCGGATACGGATTCTTCTACTATGCAGGACACGGTATTTCACTGGAGAATGAAAACTACCTCGTCGGCGTTGACTCAAAAATGGAAGACGCGACCAATATTAAATACCGTGAAAGTATTGCGGTCAACGCTATATTGGAAAGAATGGTGGCCACTAAGTCATCGCTAAACCTGATGGTTCTCGACGCATGCCGAGACAATCCGTTTGAAGTACCGTCAAACAGCCGGTCTGGAAGCGGTACTCGAGGACTAGCGGCGGTCGAACCACTTCAGGGCTCCATGGTCGTGTTCTCAACAGCGCTTGGGGCAACGGCTAATGACGGAGAAAATCGCAACGGCACCTTCACAGAACATTTTTTGAAACACTTGGTTGTGCCGGGCCTGACTCTGGCGCAGATTGTCCACAATACAAAGATTGACGTCCGCAAGGCTACCAATAGTGCCCAGCGACCCTGGGTCAGAGAGGACCTCACACAGGATTATGTCCTTTACCCAAAGGCTATAGTTGAAGAGCCTGAGCCTTTCTTGCCGATAGATAGCGAAATGGCACTCTGGTCTGAGGCTGTCGCTAAAAATTCAACCGACAGCTATGCTGCTTATCTTTATTTTTTTCCTGAAGGAAAATATATCGATCAGGCCGCCAAAAACATTGCGTTGTTAAAAAACCCGGCTGAAGAACAGCTTGCGCTCAACTCTTCATCAGCAGAAACGAGACTGCCCACTAACCCGGACGATGAGAACCCGGAGCCGGTGATTGACAGTCAGGTAGCTATGCTGAACCCCGAAGCTATCGAACGAGTTGAACCACCAGAAACGGAGCCTCCCAAAATAGTTGTAGCACCTGACGCGCAGAAAAATTTCGGTGAATTGACCATCAATACTACGCCTGAAACACCACGAATATTTATCATGAATATCGTGGAACCGTATCGCCCGGGCATGGTGCTTGAAAAAAATCGGTCGTACGATATTTTGGTGAAAAAAAACGGCTACGAAAACTGGCGACAGAAAGTGTTCATTGATGAGGCGACAACAACATACGATGTAGAACTAGCTGAAATTTCAGCAGCACCTGAAGCAGCATTCGAAGCAATAAGCAAAGCAGCAACAGAACAAAAAACACCAGTCCTCGCCAGTATCCCCGGCTTGAGAAACATACAGTCTGGTAAAACCTCAATGGGCTGCTCGGCTGGTGACAGTTCATGCCTGAAAAACGAACTACCTGTTACAGAAATAAGGATATCGCCCTATCAGATCGGTGCATCAGAAGTTACGGTTGGCGAGTACAGAAAGTTTGTGAAGCTCAGCGGATACAAAACTGACGCTGAAAAAAATGCAGGCGGCTTCACTGGTTGTCTGGTACGGATAGAACGCGATGGACTCAATCGAGACAACTCAACATGGACTTGGAAAGACGGCGCAAACTGGAGCAACCCCGGATTTAACCAAACTGATGATCATCCGGTCACCTGCGTTAGCTGGAACGATGCAATTGCCTACACCAAATGGATGACTAAAAGAGTTGGTCAGACGGTCAGGTTGCCGACAGAAGCTGAGTGGGAACACGCAGCTCGCGCCGGTTCAACCAAACAATACGGTACGCTAAGTAGTTCTAAAAACCTGTGCGACTACGAAAACGGAGCAGATGAAAGCAAGTCCCCGTTTAACGCTGGCTGGGCTAAAAAAATGAAGTGCAACGACGGACATTGGAACACCGCCCCCGTCAACTCATACAATCCAAATGCATTTGGTGTTTACGACATGCTGGGCAATGTGCATGAGTGGACGCAAGACGTTTGGCAGAGCAAGATTACCCGACAAGCCTCTTCCGGCAAGCCTAACCTCAAAGGCGACGAGAACGAGCGCGTTATACGCGGGGGTGCCTGGGATAAAGCACCTTCCAGACTCCGTGTCTCTGTTCGTAACCCAAGCAACAGAGACAAAAGAGCATCCATGATCGGCTTTCGCATTGTCCGCGAGCTGGTTATCCAGAGTGCAAAGTAAAACCGCAAGCTATCTGGCTGTGAAGCCTGTCAAAAAACCTTATCGTGTTCGTTAATCCAGTTGATCGAGGCAAATTGCCTTAAGAGATTCAGCAGACGGAAGAGGTTAACATGACAAATAACTTTAAAAAAATACTGGGTGCAGTTGCTCTACTTTCAGCAACGTCGATACAGCCATTACAGGCCGAGTTTAAACCGGCCATTGTGGGCGGTGAAACTGCAGGTATAAACGAGTTTCCTTCAACTGTTGCGCTATTGTCTGCGCGAGCTTTATTGGAAACCGACTCTGCGTACGACTCGTTGATTTGCGGCGGCACGTTAATCCGCTCAAATTGGGTATTAACCGCAGCCCACTGCCTGTTTGATTCCTATGGAAATACTGCAAGACCAAGTGACATAGCAGTGCTTACGGGGTCAAAAGATTTAATTAATCCGCTTTTTGAGCCAACTTCAGTCAAGCGCCTCATAATTCACGCCGAATATGACAATACATGGCTTTTTAACGATATCGCTCTTATAGAGCTATCACAAGCAGCAGATGCACCGGCAATCGCTCTAAACGACGTTCCTGCCCAGACCAATGACACAACCTACATAGCTGGCTGGGGTGATCTGGAATTTACCGATGATGACACGCTTGGTGCGCGACCTACAAAACTACAAAAGGCCAGGCTTCTCGCCTTATCCGGTGAAGACTGCGTAGCACTTGGCGGCCCATTCAGTTTCATTGAGCCAGGAAAACAAATTTGTGCCGGATGGCAAAACCGACAGATTAGCGCCTGTTTTGGCGACAGTGGCGGCCCGCTATTTACAGTAACTGAGCGAAACACTCTCAGACTTGCTGGCATAACCAGCGGAACGGTAACCTGTGGAACTAATGACAATGAACCCGTTGTCTTCACCGATGTTATCGGCTATGCATCATGGATAGACCAGAATTTAAATAGCGGGCGTAACGTGGACGAAGCAAAAGAATTTATTGATGAAACTGAGGATGAGACTGAAACAGTAAAGGATGACATTCCAGGAAATGAATCTCTTGCTCAAACTCGCCAACGTTTAACAGGTTCAGGCAGCAGCAGTTTTATATTGCTATCAATTATGCTGGTATTGTTGCATTTGCGTCGACGAGCCAGCAAGTCGAATTGCTAAAGTAACCGAGACCGGCCGGGAATTCAAAGCTAATGAAAAACACGATCAACAAACTATTGGTTGCCGCTGTGGTGGGGCTGAGTACACAAACACCAGTCAACGCCGATCAACACGCATTACTGATTGGCGTTGGTAATTATCAGGATCCCGGCATAAAAGATCTGGAAGGCCCAATTCACGATGTAGCCGCATTAAAAACCGTGCTGCAAACCAACTGGGACGTGAGTGCCAAAAATATTTCCACATTAGTTGATGAGCAAGCCACAGAACGCAATATCAAATCAGCCATTCAATCGCTAATCAAGAAGACCAGTCAGGGCGATGATATTTTGATTTATTTTTCGGGTCATGGCACCAGCGTCAGAGATGAAAAATTCGGAGCAAGACTTATCCTGCCGCATACATCTGGTGCACTGGTAGCCCACGATTTCGATGCACGCAAACATGTTGCCAGAATGAATTCCGGTCGAGCCGTTGAGGATGAAGATGATGGATTGCTCATTGGCCGTTATGAAACCAAACCGTTGCTGCAAAAATTGAGCGCAGACAGAACCGTTTTCGTTATTGTTGACTCCTGTTTTTCCGGCAATGCCGTTCGCAACATTGAAAATCAGTACACACCAAAAACCAAACGTCTGCTTAACATAAAACTGGGCACTGAATCTGAACCTGAAATGATGCGCGGGCTATCGGGTGCGAGCCGCTGCGCCAAATGCGAAACTCACAGCAATCCATCATTCGACTACGACTACGACAACGTCATCTACTTTGGCGCTGCAGCAGACAATCAACTGGCCATCGAACACTCGCAAGATGATATCGATGCTGGCCAGGTTGTTACTATCGATGGCAAGCCACACGGCGGTTTCTCTGATGCACTACTTCGAGTGCTGTCAAGCACTAGTCCATCCAACGGCAACACGATCAACTATCGGCAGTTGTTCAACCAACTGCTAGATAAATTCAAAAACAACTGCCATAACTGTGGACACAGCCCGGTACTGATGCCTGTGAGTGCAAGTGACACTCTGTCGAAACCCGTCTTGTCAAAAACAAACTGGACGTCGAACGAAACCGATTCATTCAGCAAAGCATCAGCTGAAATAAATGAGCCCGATTCCGCTCTTCAAGTTATGAGCGAAGACCTTGGGCAACCAATAAGCCGAGCAATAGAATTAGTTGAATCGGTAGATTTAAATAAGACCCATCCAGACATATCTTTGACTGAACGTGATAATAAAATTGAAGCACGATCTGCAGATGGACTGCTTATAACCACTTTTACAGCTGATACGCCCACCTCTGTTCTGACCGAGTGGGTTGCTGCTAGGAGCTGGCTAAAGCAACGCTCAGCGACAGATGCAAAACAGAGTCGTGGAAACATTAGAGCGTATATCGGAAACCCACTAATTAACCCTGTTGGGTATGAAGGTGACCATGTTCGGTTCACGGTAACGCTTGAAGAAGACGCCAGGTTAGTTATGCTGGTAACGAACTCACTTGGTAAGGTCAGTTTGCTCTACCCCCGCAATCGCACACAGTCCGAGCGCGTCTTTCAAGCTAAAGACAAAGAGTTCAAATTTCCAGGTATTGAAGCTGCTGATATCGAAGTTCGCGCGCCATGGGGCACCGATTATGTGACAATCTACGCCCTGCCAGCCGATTCCAATCTGGGAACCACTTTGCTACCACTGGCAAAGAGAAAGGTTAAAAACTTTTCCCACAACGAACCACTACTCGCACGCTATACCAGCGCTTTAGACTCAAATAAGACCCAATATAGTGCCTCACAGGTACTATTTCACGCGACACAGCGATGATTTTTATCACTATACTTTGTCCATTGCTTAGTAAGCAAAATAACGACCAAACGGAACGCCGATGAACAGTTCAGACAACTTGAGCGACAATGAAGTTGCATTCGCCGCTATTAACCTGTTTGCCAACAAACCAAAAGGTCCAGTACCAGATTTGCTTGAAATCCATGACTGGCATATGAACTTACTTGACGAGGCGCGCGCCGAACAAGTTCTTGGGCATGTAGCGAATAATCCAGAGTGCTTCCAGCAATGGAGAGATATCTGCGAATCTGCTGACTATCTTGAAAAAAGTCCGTTGGCTGATGCAGCACCCAAAGCCGTTACGGTTGAGCCGCACAGCAATGCGAATCCTGCGCCATGGAACTTGGCCGGCTGGCTCAGCAAGGGTGTCAAAGCGATTACCAGTCAACCCCTGCCTGCAGTAGGCGGCGCAGTGGCAGCTACGGTACTAGCCGTGTTAATCGTACCGAAATTGGTTAACACTCCGGCAGCGAACTCGGCCGACATGATCAATAGTTCATTGGCTCAATACAACGCGCTGGGAGCACCATTGCCGCAATCGCCATTGCAGAGCAGCACCACCCGTTCATTAGACGGAGTGCTTGGCAACTGGTCTAAAGAATACGTTGAAAAGCAACACTTTAATCACGGTCTCAAGCAGGCATTCGATTCGATGAGCACGGCTGAGAATACAAACAGAACCGAAGACGAATTAGTTGCCTGGAAACCATGGCTGGAATCTCTTCCGGCATCCAAAGCAGACTGTTCACTTGCAGCTGATGAGCAACACTGCAATAACATATCAGCCGATATGACTGTTCTGGGCCAATGGGCGTTACTCAATCATGTTGCTTGTTCAACTGCGACAACTGTTCCTGATGACTTTAAACAGCATCAAAACCTAATTTTAAGTACATTAAAAGACTTGGAAACGATTAATACCAGCACATTAGTTAAACCGCTCACGGACAGCAGCGTTAACAAATCTGACAACGGATGTTCACTTGCCTACAACCTGATTACAACCGCGTCGGAATAAATTTATGTCGTCAAGCGTAAAGAACCCTGAACAAATAAGACAAGAACGACTAGAACTAATTTATTCCGACCGTTGGATAAATAAGCTCACACAGTATACCGAAAGAAAATACTACAACTTCGGTGGATGGCAGTCGTGGGTCGAAGAAGCGCTGCAGCACTTAGCAGAAAAGATTAACAAGTTCCCAACTGAGCGCAATTTATCCGATGCGTGGATATTTACCGTTTACAAAAATGAGCTGACATCAGTCATTCGCAAACACAACGGCTACCCCAGACCTCGAAAATGGCTGCTTGAATACTGTGATATGGGCCAAAGCCTGTTTGAGTGGGTGTGCCTGAAAAAATTCACCCGCTCCGAGACTCTGAATGCAGCAAAAGAACAATCGCAAGAGGCAGCCACGACTACAGCGTCCCGTGAACAGGAAGAGGAATTCAAAAAGATGATCGAAACAATTCTCGACCTGATGGATCAAAAACAAGAGTGTGCAGGCGTACGTCCGGTACAAGCTGACGACGAAGGCGCAGACCCGGATGCAATGGCTGCTACTCAGATTAGTACCGAAGACGAAGCTGATCTTGAAAAATTGCGCCTTGTCCTGCAATTACTGATAGGTGACGAAAATGCAGTCAGCCAGTATATGCATACATCTGCCACCGGTACGTTAGCGAAAATAAGGAACGCGTTGCAAGACAACCCACTGCTTAGCAACGAAGAAACTTTGATTCTGCGATGTTATTATTTCCAGGGGATGTCGCAAAACGACATAGCGAAACTAACCAAAAAGAACCTGCAGGTCGTCGTGCGACAACGCGAAGCCGCCATCAAACGACTGCGAGAATTTATGGAATCGCAAGGACTAGACAAAAATTCCTTGTTGTAATAGCGACATTTACAGGCAGTCTTACAAGCATTTCAGCACTAACTTTTCAGCACTAGAAGGGCCTGACAACGACCATAACTACGATAAGTATCAATGCAATAAAGGGCAACTCATTCGCAAGTTTGAGTTTGCGCGCGCTTATCGTTGCATCTCCCCTGTCAATTGCCTTACCGGTTTTTACATAGAAACCATGCAGCGCAGTAACGCATACCACCAGTATCAGTTTTACCCACATCCACTTAAAAGAAAATACTGACGCATTCATCGACACCAGACCAATACCAAAAATCCAGACAGCAATTAGACTTGGGGTCATGATGATACGGCGTAGCTTGGCTGATGCGTGGCTCATGGCCTCAAATAGTTCGTCTCCGGGTTTACTGGACATTTGATGCAGCTTATAGCGCGGGTAAACCAACAAGCTGGCCATCCAGGCAACTACAAAAATAATATGTGCTGCTTTTAACCATAAATACATGCTGCTACGCCTATTTAAATTATCAGAATATCGCAAAGTGTAAATAATACACCCTTGATCATCCGAACACGATAAATCAGACATGATCTTATCAGGGACTCATGCAATAATTGCTTAGGCCAGTTCCGCAAAGCAAATCAACATGACATTACTGTCCAGTCCACTGACTCAGAAAATCGGCGATTACTGTACCGGCACTGCCGCTGAGTCGCTTAGCGACCCGGCTATGTTACAAGCCACACGCATGCGTCGAAGACAGCTTAGTCGCATGACTAAAGCCTACGACCGCCCTACTGCCAAGGTACGTCTGCCCGAAACTAGTTACGCCATCAGTCACAAGGTAGATGGAGAATTTACCTGTCTGTTCTTTAGTGACGGCGAGGTCATTACCATGAACCCCGGCGGTACCATACGAGCTGGTGCACCTTTTCATCACGAAGCAGCGGAGCTACTGACCAAAGCCGGTGTAAAACAGGCCATGCTAGGTGGTGAACTACATGTTCGACACGACGATGGAAAACGTGAACGTGTGCATGACGTTGTCCGAATAGCAAGAGCACCTGAGTCTCAATCCGATGTCGACCAGCTATGTTTCGCTGTTTTCAATATCTATGATCTGGACGGGCAAGACCTATCCATGCAATATGTGCAGGCGATCGAAAAGGCACAAGCAATTTTCGCTGAAGGCGATAGAATTTTTTGCGTAAAAACGCAACATGGTGATCAGGTTAAGGCGCTTGAACTGTTTGATGAATGGGTAGTTGAAAATGGCGCTGAAGGAATCTTTTTACGAAGTGACAGCGCTGGCTTGTTCAAAATCAAACCCCGTCACTCAATCGATTTGGCCGTGTTGGGTTTTTCTGAAGGTGTCGATGATCGCGCCGGTATGCTTCATAGTATGCTTATAGGTATCGTTCGGGACGAACAACATGCCCACGTTATCGGTCGCGTCGGTGGCGGTTTTTCTGATGAGCAGAGAATTGAATTATTGAAAACACTCGGTGAGCTCGGCGTTGAAAGTGACTATGCCGAAGTGAACTCTGATCGAGTGGCCTACCGTATGATTAAACCCGGCCTGGTCGCTGAGATATCGTGTCTTGACATCATCGTAGCAACCTCTCATGGCAGCTCGATAGATCGAATGGTTATCGAATGGAATAGCGACAACAACAGCTGGAAAGGCATACGTCGGTTGCCTCTTTGCAGTATTTTGTCACCACAGTTTGTTCGCCTCCGGGAAGACAAAGCCTTTGTCACCAGCGATGCCGGGCTTGACCAGCTAGACGATATCATCAATATACCGACCACAGAGCACGGTAAGCTGGATTCTTTAAACCTGCCTCAAAGCACGGTTCTGGAACGTTCTGTGGCAACCAAAACACTAAAGGGCGCCACCATGGTTCGAAAACTACTGCTATGGCAAACCAATAAGGAAGCAGCTTCGCAAGATTTTCCTGGCTTTGTCTTACACCTGACCGACTTCAGCCCCAATAGAAAAGAACCGTTGAATCACGAAATTTGTGTCAGCAATTCAGAAGCGCAAATTCGCCAGATGTTTGAAGACTGGAAAAAACAATATTACAAACGCGGCTGGAAGGAACACGAGTAGCCTCATGCGTTTGCTCAGTTGGAATATTTTACAAGGTGGCGGCAAACGTGCATTCGATATCGCTGACGCCATCATCGCATTCAAACCCCAGATTGCTGTGCTGCAGGAATTTAGAAACGGAAAAAACGCAGCACCGATTCTGGATGCTTGTCGCACCCTCGGCCTTTCTCATACGCACATAACAAATTCTGAAGCGCGAAAAAACACTGTAATGATAGCCAGTAAATTTCCTATGCAAACCGGCGAATGGGATGCGTCGCTGGATGCTGACCTGGCAATAGATGCGGTAATCGAACTTGAAAGCCCAATCAATAACAGCAGCAAGCTACGCCTGCTTGCTGGTCACTTGCCACAGAAAAAAGCACAGGTACCGTATCTTGATGCACTGTACAAAACCCGGATCGACGACTCTGCCAACAGCATGATCGTTGGTGACTTGAATTGTGGTATTCCATTTGAAGATTCAGACACCAAGAGTTTTGTGAATACACACATGTTTCAGGCGCTGATCGGAAAAGGCTGGACAGATAGCTGGCGCAGCCGAAACGCCGGCGCTAAAGAATTTAGCTGGATAAGTTCACGTGGCAATGGTTACCGGTACGACCACGCGCTGTGCAGCGAATCACTGGATAGCCAAATTGAACAAGTGCAGTATGACCACGAGGTTCGAGTGGGCAAGCTCTCCGACCACAGCGCTTTGTTAATTGATTTCAAGCAGAACGATTGAAAAAGAAAACAACTTACCAGAATACGGTTTATAAAGCGTACGCGGAGTATTTAAAAGAGACGGATAAAAATTTAACGACCAGTAAGACGACCAGGACAAAAAAGGAAGGAGGAGCAGCGACTAAGCGTACTCCTCCCCTTTTAAACAGTTTACGCTTTTGCGCGTTCCTGGACTTCTTTTATAACCACTTCAGCCACGTTCTTTGGGCATGGCATGTAATGCGAAAATTCCATCGAGAACTGACCACGACCGGAGGTCATGGTACGAAGATCACCAATGTAGCCAAACATCTCAGACAACGGAACGTCAGATTTAATCCGAACACCCGTCGGACCTGCTTGCTGATCCTTGATCATGCCACGGCGACGGTTCAAGTCACCAATGACATCACCAACATGATCGTCAGGTGTGAACACATCAACGTGCATAACAGGCTCTATCAACTGCGGACCCGCTTTAGGGATACTTTGTCGATAAGCTGCTTTTGCTGCTATTTCAAATGCCATTGCTGACGAATCCACCGCGTGGAAAGCACCATCCATTAGCGTTACTTTAAAATCAAGCAGCGGATAGCCGGCCAATACACCCTCGTCCATGCTCAGCTTAAAGCCCTTCTCGACTGCAGGCCAGTATTCACGAGGTACGTTACCACCAGTAACCTTCGATTCAAATTCGAAACCAGTGCCTGGCTCTCCCGGAGTGATGATGAAATCGATTCGACCGAACTGACCCGAACCACCAGATTGTTTCTTGTGGGTGTAAGTATCTTCAATAACCTGCGTGATAGTTTCGCGATAGGCCACTTGTGGCTTACCGACTTCCACTTCAACTCCATGCGTTCGACGCAGAATGTCGATCTTTATGTCCAAGTGCAGTTCACCCATACCCATGAGGATGGTTTCGCCACTGTCTTCATCGGTCTCAACGCGGAAGGACGGATCTTCTGCGATCATTTTGCCGAGCGCTACACCAAGTTTTTCGGATGCACTCTTGTCTTTTGGGGAAACCGCGATCGAGATAACCGGATCAGGGAATACCATCGGCTCGAGTGTCGCCGGGTTCTTTGCATCAGCTAGTGTATGGCCGGTCTGCACGTTCTTCATACCCAGAACGGCGCAAATGTCACCAGCGGTAGCCGATTCAAGCTCGATACGATCGTCAGCACTCATTTCTACTATACGACCGATACGCTCGTTCTTACCGGTAAAAGTATTGACCACAGTATCGCCTTTGTTCAGCGTTCCCGAATACACGCGCAAAAAGGTCAGCGCACCGAAGCGGTCGTCCATAATTTTGAACGCCAGCGCACGCATTGGTTTGGTTGGATCAACGATAGCAAATTCACCAGTAGGATTTCCTTCCAAATCCATTTCAGGCTGTGGTTTCACCTGAGTTGGATCTGGCAGGTAGTCAACAACGCCGTTAAGTACGTTTTGCACACCTTTGTTCTTGAACGCCGAACCACAAAAAGTTGGGAAGAAATCCAGCGCGATTGTGCCTTTACGGATGCATGCTTTTAGCGTCGCAATATCAGGGATAACACCATCAAAGTATTTCTCCATTGCCGCATCGTCCTGCTCAAGCGCAGTTTCAATTAATTTTTCGCGCCACTCAGCAACCATCTCGACCATGTCTGCTGGTACGTCTTCAACTTTAAACGCTTCCGGGTTACCAGAGTCATCCCAGATATAGGCTTTCTCCTCCAACAGATCAACCACACCCACAAAGTCATCTTCGGTGCCAATGGGTAATGTCATTGCAATTGTCTTAGCGCCCAGGACTTTTTCGACCTGCTCAACCACACGATAAAAATCAGCACCCATTCGATCGAGTTTGTTGACGAAGATAATTCTCGCCACTTCTGACTCGTTCGCATAACGCCAGTTGGTTTCAGACTGAGGCTCCACTCCACCCGAACCACAGAAAACACCAACGCCGCCGTCGAGTACTTTCAGTGAGCGATACACTTCAATAGTGAAATCTACGTGTCCCGGCGTATCGATGATGTTCAGGCGATGATTATCCCACTCACAGCTGGTTGCAGCTGACTGAATGGTTATACCTCGTTCCTGCTCCTGCTCCATGAAGTCAGTGGTGGCTTCGCCATCGTGAACTTCACCCACTTTGTGGATTTTGCCAGTCAGTTTTAGAATACGCTCGGTCGTAGTGGTCTTGCCCGCATCAACGTGGGCAAAGATGCCGATGTTGCGGTAGTTCGATAGGTCAGTCATGTCGATACTCACGGAAAAATGGAAAAACGTCAGGCAATATGGTGCCCGGCGACCCATAATAAAAGGCGTCGCGCAGAAAGAAAGCCGTCGGCGGTAAACCCACAATTGTATCCAAAAACAAGGCCATCAGGGGAGAACTAATACATATGACGCGTCGCGAGGGACCCAGCACAGAAGAATCAGCCGTCAGGATCGGAAAATGGATGATTATTGCGTTATGGGTTCTGTTACTTGGATTCGGCACGTTCTTCGGGCAGAAGTGGATGGACAAGCGCAATCGTGGTCAGATTCCAACGAACATTTCTGATTCTAATGGCAAACGCAGTGTGCAATTGGAAGCCGACCGACGGGGACATTATGTCGTTGCCGGCCTGGTAAATGGCCAGCACGTCACCTTTCTGGTCGACACCGGGGCCTCAGGTGTCAGTATTCCGGGAAAAATTGCCAAAAAGCTGAATCTGAAACCCGGTTTGGAATTTCCTGTTAACACCGCGAATGGCACAATTATGGTTCGCCAAACAAGCATTGAAAAACTTGCAATTGGTGAATTAACACTGGAAAACGTGCAAGCCAGCATAAATTCGTCTATGGATGGTGAGGTGGGATTGCTCGGAATGACCTTCTTGCGCCATTTCGAGCTGGTCCAAAGGGACGATTTGCTGACAATTCGTGAACCATAAGGAAGTCTTTCGACTCGTACTGGGCACCCTTCGGGAACCATTACGGGCAATTGCGCTCGAATATTGTGTTGTTGTAACCGGTCTTTGTGCTCAATTTCAAGCAGTTTTGTAGCGCAAGCCATTAGTGTCAATGTAAAATTAACTGACTCGCACAGCGCGATCAGATTAACCGTAGGGTTTAAAGTCGTTCAAGATGCACATCACCATCCTAATAATAGTGACTTATATTGCGTGCTGTCTGCGAGTGGGCGCTGCTCCCTGGAAATTCTTCCAGATCAATGCAGGTTACTTCTCGAAAGACCAGGGCATTTTTTCCAAACTCTCAATAGATGGACTGATACCCGATCGCTGGCGTTTGTCGCAAGTCCCCGACGATGGGACTATCATTCCTGATCACTATCCGGTTTTCATGAAACCTGAATGGGGTCAGAACGCGCACGGTATTCACAGAGCGGACAATTTCGCAGAGCTACAACAGATCAGGCACAACTTGCGAAATCAGGCTGTTCAACAACAGTACATTATGCAAGAAGGCGCTCCCGGTACACGCGAGTTCGAAATTTTCAGCATCGATGTCAGTAAGAACGATGGGCAGCACGATGTAGTGACCGTTACCGAAGCGGTCAATAAAACCGAAACAAACCCGATCAACAGTAAGTACAACAAGAACACACGCTACGTTGATATTTCAAAGCACTTTTCAACCGCAGAGTTGGCCATTCTGGGCGGGCATCTCGATGAAGTGGGACGCTTCGCGATATCGCGTATGAGTGTTCGAGCCGACTCCTACGAGCAACTCGTTGCCGGCAATTTCCATGTTATTGAAGTTAATCTTTTTTTGCCTATGCCAATAAACTTGCTTGACGACAGTTATAGCTGGCGTGTGCGGTTCAGCTTTATTCGACGCTCAATGATGAGCCTTGCGTTGGCAACCAAAGCAATAAAGCCTGAAAAGAAACCACCTGCTGTTTTTACCAGCATGATGCTTTATGGTCGCCGAAAGAGCGCACCCGCCCGAAATATCAACAAACTTGGCGCTAGACGTACCCAGCCGTGACTCTCCCTGTTGTGTACAAAGTCAAAGCACTAATCTATCAATGGATTAGTAAGCGGTTCATGGCTGGTTGCAGCAACTACAACTCCCTGCAAGTAAGAAGAAACAGCCGTTCAAAAGAACAAGCTCGAGCCATGTTTGCCAGGCACAAGGTACCGCATGCACAGGGACAAATATTCATCAATCCCTTTACCGCTGCCAGGTTTGCAAAACAGCACGGCTTCCCGCTGGTGATAAAACCCAATGTGAGCGGTTTTTCACGCGGCAGTCACTTTCCAATCAACAACAGTAAAGAGCTGTGGAAAGCCGCTCTGATGGTCAAAGTCTGGTGGCCAAGCAGCGTCGTTGAGCAATATCTGGATGGCGCAAATTACCGCGTTTTGGCAACACAAGACCAGATCGTATCGATCATTCGCCGTTACCCACCCTTCATTGATGGTAATGGCAGCGATACCATCGGTACTCTAATCGATTCAGAAAATGCCATACGCAAGGCCATGGATTTGCACCCGACTATGTATCCGATAAAGAAATCTGCAGGAGTTCGCAGCTATCTGTCGAAGCAAAGGTTATCTTTTGACAGTGTTCCGGATAAAGGCGAGCGCATTTTTCTGTTTAATCGTGTTGCGCTTGCACCGGGCGGCATAGTTGAATCCATTGACCAAAGCACAGTACCTGATATAAACAAAGCGCTTTTTTGCGATGTAGTCAAACAGTTTGATGCCAGCTTGTTTGGTATAGATGTGATTCTCGAACACGGCATCGAACAGGACTACACAACGCAAAAATGTATTTTTCTGGAAGTTAATTCCAGACCTTATACACGCATGCATGAAAAACCCCGCTACGGTGAAGTCGACGATCTGCAGCCCTTCTATGCTCAGATGGACAGTATGGCTGTCGGCGACACAAACACGTTTTGAATTTTGTCCGACAAATCACGTCAGCCACAACTGTTTTATCAATTTCTAGGTAGCCATTCTTTATTGATCGGCTTGTTACCGTTCTATCTGCCCGTTTACCTGTGGGGAATTGGTTTCAATCTGAGTCACATCTCACTGCTCATTGGCATTTCCGGATTGGGTTTTTGCGCAGCCCTGACCCTTTGGCAACGCTTAAGCCGGTCGCTGCCATTAAAAACGCTGCTCTTTATAACGTTTGCACTAGAGGTTGTGCTCGTGGCCAGCACTTTTCTGGCAGATTTTGGAATTGTAGCAATCTTGCTTATCGCAATCGCAAACGGTTTATACAATGGATTTTTCTGGACTACTCAACGAACACTGTTTCTACAATTGCTCGGTAACAATGATTCTGGAAAACGCTATGGCAACTTCCAGATATTCGTTACGGTGTTTCTGAAAATTGGCATTCTTGCTGGTGGTTGGCTTCTCGATGCAGGTGGGCTGCCCTGGTTACTGGCAATATCGGCAGCGATTGGAGCATTGTTCACTTGGTGGTTCTTTGGGCGAGCAAGTGCAGAGCCTCTGCACGCACAACCGTTGATCACCTTTAGAAGTGCACTGACCTATCATGATAAGCGCGGCTCCCGGCCTGTATTTATTACTGACGGTTTTTTTCTGTTTCTGGAAAGCCACTACTGGACGCTCTCTCTATTCATGCTGGCCGATGAAAATTTTGCCAAACTGGGGGTTATCGTAGTGGTGCTCGCCCTGCTGTTTGGTTTGCTATTCTATTTGATAAAGAACACCATTGATGCTTTCGCCGTGTCATGGGTTTTTCGGGTATCAGTTTTGCTATACGCGGTTTCATGGATTGCCCGAAGCTTCGTCTCAGAAACACTTAGCCCACAAATTTTGTTATTCATGCTGCTGGTCGTCACGTTCTGCTCGTCGTTCTTTCGACTGGCGTTCAACAAGCGTTTTTTTGACATTGCCCAAACAACCACTGGCATAGAATACCTATTGATTAAAAGCTATCTTTCCCAGTTCTATCTGGGGATTGGTTTTATTGCAACCGCACTTTTGTTATGGGCGAGCGACTTAACGACGTCCGACGCGCTCATACCCATGTACTGGTTGGCCGCAATCGCCTCATTTATATATTTAAGCTATCGTCGCGAACCATAGCCAATATTCTGAGTTACTGTCCGCCGGCTTCATGCTATAGTTATTTCGAAAGCGAGATGATATATGGTAGATACCTACACCACCCCACCGGCTTTCACAGCACAGTCCTTTACCGACCCCGTTGCAGCCGTTGATCGATTAATTGAAATTTACGATCGCAACACACGTTTTCTACGCGGCGCTTTCGATCAATACCTTAAAGGCAATTTAGCCAGCGGCACACACCGGGCACACTACCCCGAAGTGCGATTTCAAAGCGACACGTTTGCACGCGTCGATTCACGACTCTCGTACGGACACGTCAACCAGCCTGGCCAATACTCCACAACCATCACGCAGCCCGAACTCTTCAGCGGATACCTGCGCCACCAACTTGAACTGCTAATCAAGAATCATGACCTGCCAGTTGAAATTGGTGAATCGTCGATCCCCATTCCACTGCATTTCGCACTGGAACCTGGCACTGAGGTCTTCACCGACAACGCCACTGACATAGGCGTTGCATTGCGCGATGCTTTTGATGTGCCAGACATTGCCCATGTTAACGATTACATTGTTAATGGTACTTATGAACCTGCAGATGGCTTGCCGATACCTCTGGCACCATTTCCGGCACAACGAATCGACTATTCTCTACATCGACTTATGCACTACTCGGCAACCAAGCCGGTGCATTTTCAAAATTTTGTGTTGTTTACCAATTACCAGTTCTATATCGATGAATTCTGTCGTATCGCTAAAGCCATGATGGAAGATGGCAATACGGATTACATCGAATTTGTTGAACCTGGTAACGTCATAACTCGTTCAGGTGAGCAGCAGGCCGATAGCAAGCCCCCTGCACAATTGCCTCAAATGCCCGCCTATCATCTGGTTGGGCCGAAAGGTCGTGGGATAACCCTGATCAATATAGGCGTTGGCCCATCCAATGCCAAAACGATAACCGACCATGTAGCCGTACTGCGTCCAAATGCCTGGCTTATGCTTGGACACTGCGCAGGATTGCGAACCTCACAAGCTCTGGGTGACTACGTGCTTGCTCATGCGTATGTGCGTGAAGACAAGGTATTGGACAACGATCTCCCGATCTGGGTGCCGATTCCAGCGCTAGCCGAAGTTCAGCTCGCTCTGGAAGCTGCAGTTGCTGAGGTAACAGGACTGGATGGATTCGAGTTAAAGCGCATTATGCGCACCGGTACGGTTGCATCCGTAGACAATCGTAATTGGGAACTACAAGATCAGCGTGAGCCAGTTCGGCGCTTGTCACAGTCTCGCGCAATTGCACTCGATATGGAATCGGCCACCATTGCGGCAAACGGTTTTCGACTTCGCGTACCGTATGGAACATTGTTGTGTGTATCTGATAAACCGCTGCAAGGCGAGCTGAAGTTGCCAGGCATGGCGTCGAAGTTCTACAAAGATCAAGTAGCACAACATCTTGAAATTGGAATGTTAGCGCTGGAAAAGCTTGCCTCCATGGAGCCTGAGCGTTTGCATTCAAGAAAACTAAGAAGCTTTTTTGAAACGGCTTTTCAGTAACACGTTTTAGTAACGAGTGATAGTAAATTCAAATGGCAATCGGGCGATAAGTCAGGCTACTACAGCATACGATCAGTCATTGCCAGATACACAGCGTCGACAAAAGAGCTCCCCAAAGCCGCACAACGTTCAGGCGACCAGCCAACATCTGGTTTCGGTGTATCAATGGTGTCTTTAAACGGCATCTCAAGCGTGTAAGCGGGGCATCCATACGTTTGAGCAACGCTGTTGCTGCAGAAGCTCAAATTAGCACTGTTTGGCGAGTTCCTTGGGTAACCGTGTTCTGTCTGGAAATCGGGATTCAATGCAGCCAGAGTCCGTTTGAAAGCAATTAGCTGCTGGTCCCTTTGCTCGCTCCAGTTTGAAACACCTTCTGTGCCAGCAATAAAATTGTAAGGCAGAGCCTCATCACCATGAATATCCAGACAAAAGTCCACGCCAGTCTCTGCCATTCGCTTCTGAACAAGAAACACTTCCGGGCTACGCGCCATTGATGCAGAAGCCCATTCCCTGTTCAGATTCGAGCCCACCGCATTGGTCCGTAGATGTCCTCGGTATGAGCCATCCGGATTCATATTCGGCACGACATGTATATCGCATAGCTTACGAAGCGAAACACTCGTTGCATCGTTCTCATTGAGTAACCGGTTAAGCCACCCTTCCATCCACCATTGCGCCATGGGTTCACCCGGGTGTTGTCGGCCAATAGTCCAGATTTGTGTTCGTCCAGCTGAATGTGCAGCCGCTTCTGCATCTTCAATATGCAAACAGTCTATATCGCGGCCGTCAAGTGTCGCACCGAGTCGTTCCTGTGTTACGCCTTTCATGTCAGACCAACCGGCAAGCTTCTGCGCATGTCGATTTAAAGAGTAAGGGGCAAAGTACGCAAAGTACACAGCATCGTGCTCAGGCGTTATCGACCAGCTTAGTGCTTGCCCGTCGTACGTGGCTGGCGTTCGATACCAGGAAATTAGATCGTGCGACGTAACAACTGAATAACCTTCCCAACCGTGCGGATAGGTTGTTTTGGACGCATTATCAATAGAGAGCGTGCAGTTGGTCCCTTTTGCACCGGATAATCGAAAATAGAACCACTGCAGAAAATCACTTTGATTGTCTTGAACCACTTCAAGATGAATATCGGCGGGATCATCCACTTTAATGACAGCAATATTGCCACCGTCAAACTGACTACTGATTGCCAGGGTCATTGATTCGTCAGCCTTTGGTTCAAAAACGGGTAGGAGGAACACTAGACCAGGCAATGCGTGTGAAAGGCTTTTGCCTGGTAATCGCCTTACCAACAAAAAAGCCGCCTAAAAAGGCGGCTCTCTGTTCACTAGGAGTCTCACAAGAGAGCCCCAAACTACATAAGACTTACAGACCTAAGGCAATATGCCTTTGATGATATGAACGGTTGCGCCTGCAGAACCCTGCAGATCAGCTGTACCCACTTCAACACCACCAATTCTTAATGGATCGTTAGGTGAACCTCCGGTGATGTCATAGACAGTACCATCGTTCACAGTGATGGTTCCACCAGATTGAGCAACCAGTTCTGTAGAACTGTTAGTTTCAGTGGTAACGATGTGTTTCTGGAATACAGCGTTGTCCAATGTTGCACCAGCATCCAATGCAGCTTGAACAGAGGCATCGTCTGGTAAGAAATAAGTCCAAGACTCAGAATTCATTGATAGCGCCAAGCCTTCATCAAGTAACGCTTCCAGTGCCAGATTCGCTTCACCGTTCCGGTAAACCACGTCTGTAGTTGAACCAGGATCTCGAGTCAGCTCACCACCGTCTGTGCCGCCATCGTCTGTAGCACCATCATCTGTAGCACCATCATCAGTTGCACCATCATCAGTTGCGGCATCGTCTGTCGCGCCATCATCAGTTGCGGCATCGTCTGTTGCGCCATCATCTGTTGCAGCATCGTCTGTTGCGCCATCATCAGTTGCAGCATCGTCTGTCGCGCCATCATCAGTTGCGGCATCGTCTGTAGCGCCATCATCTGTGGCAGCATCGTCTGTAGCGCCATCCGTAGTAGCAGGAGTTGTTTCTCCATCGTCGTCGCTGGAACAACCCATTACCAATACACTCGTCACCAGGAGTGCTATTCCTAAACTCTTCTTGATCATTCAGATATCCTCTATGAGTAAAAAAATCTAACTTGCTTTTAGTCTAACTTACCAATCCATGCGCTTTTCTTTGACAACGTCATTTGGCCAATGTCATTTAGCCAACGTGGTGGCACCCTACCATACCCACTTTGCCACGTTTGATGCGCTCTTGATAGTTACCTATGTTTACGTAGCCTGCTTTACAGACTTCCAATCCGGGCTAAAAAACCGCCACTCTTCAGCCAACTCCAGCCGAAGGTTCACGAGAAATCCCAAGGACCGACATCGGATGTTACTGCACAACAACGATAATTCAATGAAACCATTGACAAAATCTCCAGCCTATTAACTCGACATTCTGCTTCGTACGAAGTAAACCCTTGTTTACACTGTAAATTATAGCATTGGTAATGTCTATTGCAATCGTGAAATCAATAAATTCCAGACCGAATTAAGTTAAAATTTTGACAGAAATGTCCAAAAGCGGTCCAACAACTCTATTGATTTAATTCGTAGGTCTATCTGTAGAACAACAGCCACCGGGAATTGCCGATCAGATTGGCACTCAGGTAGAACCCGAGTTGGTCTGCGAGTCAACCTAGGATGATCATCAGGCTCTTTGAAGCAAAGATGATGCAGCCGGGATTGACGTGACGCTATCTGCGGAGGTGTAATGGATCAGGGAATTGATAAACTGCGCCACACGTTCGCGTTTGTCGTTATGCTCCCAGATGTAAAGACACACGCCTGGATGTTGAAATTGTGCAGGGGTTAACCGTCGCCATTACTGCAAAACCAAGACTGAAAAAAACAAGGGATTGTAGAATTGCTAATTATGGAAAAGGGGTTGTTAAAAAAGTTAGCCGTCCCTGGCTTAGTTAGCTCCCTGCTTCAATACCACTTGGAGGAGGTTTGGTTGACAACGACTACATCTTTGTTGTCGATGTGTAATTATAACTAGTTAGTTCTTGTGTACGTGTGAAATTATCGCAATTCACTGACGCCTAATGTTCAGCAATCCACCACATCTATCGTTAAAGCGTAGCTTGCAGTTCGCACATTTGCACAATCATCGTGTGTTATTAGTGTTAACTGGTGTTAGTAACGAACACCTATCTAGTATTTGTCATGAGATTAGCCAACTAATCGACAAAGACAGACAATCTGATCGCCATGCACCAAAACGTTTTGCGACACAGCACGCTAACGACATCATGCACCTACCGCATCGTCATAGCAATAGTGACAGTTCAGATCATATAAACGCACTACTTGGTTCGGAGAACAGGTGTGTTATTTTTGACGCTTATGACGCATTTGATGAGCGTCTATTTGCTGCCAGTGCAGGGACGATTGTTGGCGGTGGAATATTGGTTCTGAGAACCCCATCGTTAAAACAATGGCCCGCACTACCAGGTGGATTGAAGTCGTCACACTTTATAAATCGTTTCGCCAGAAAAGTTCTGATGCACCAAAGTGCCGTTTTGCACGCTAACGAACTCCCAGATGAAACATCATGCTTACTTGTTGCGGATGTTACGGCCAACGCTAACCTAACCAGAACCGAATTAAACTGGCTTACCGAGCAGGACACACTCGTCGATCAATTGCTCAGCAAACTACTTGATAAAAACCAAACCACCGCCATAGTCCAGGCAGATCGAGGTCGTGGAAAGTCGACATTAATAGGCCGCACACTGAAGCAATTGTTTGCTAACAAGCGGGGTGATAAAAAAAGGGTGACGATAACCGCGAATCGTTCGAGTGCCTGTAATGTTCTGTTGCAGCATGCTGCGAACGCAAATACAAAGGATTGTCCAATTCGCTTTCTGCCACTGGATCAAGCCTTATGTACGCAACACGAACTGCTTGTAGTTGAGGAAGCTGGCAGCATTTCTATTGCCGTCTTAACTAAGCTGACGGCATTGTCGAACGATATCGTTTTCGCCACTACTGTACAGGGTTACGAAGGTGCCGGACGCGGATTCGCTTTGCGCTTTACAAAACAACTGGATTTACAACGCCCCGATTGGGTTATGTTGACTCCGCAACAACCCGTTCGATGGTCAAACAACGATCCGCTAGAGGCTTTCGTCAACGATGCGCTATTACTGAAAACGACTCTACCGTCGATTACAGCAGCTGATGATCTTTACCCATCTAACACCCTTTTAACTCAAGTCGACAAACGCACGCTCAACGCAGATGACGAACTTCTTGAATCGCTGTATTCACTGTTGATTCAAGCTCACTACCAAACTACACCAGCCGATTTACGCAACATGCTTGATCAGGAGCAGCTGCTGATTTTTACCCAACACAGTAGCAATGTGCTAACCGGTGCAGCGCTGGTTGCACTGGAAGGCGAAATTCCGGAAAACCTGCATGAGGCAATTGTGCAAAAGCGGCGTCGCCTGGCCGATCAAATTCTTCCGCAGCTGCTGGCTCAGAGCGCAGCGGACTCAACCGTGCTTGACCACCGTTATGCACGTATTGTCAGAATCGCTATTCACCCGAGTTTGCACCGACAAGGATTCGGAACCAGTTTGTTTGAACAACTACGTCTACAGCTCGCCAGCAAAGCTGGAAGCATTGGCGCAAGTTTCGGCGCCGATGAACAAACTTTGTCATTTTGGTTGAAGCTGGGTCTCACCCCTATTCACTATGGATTCAAAGCTAACCCAAGAAGTGGTTTGCGTTCTGCCTGTCTAGTGATCAGCGAGGATAAATCTATTGAGCATCCGATAGCCAAAGCAGCAAAAATATTAAACACAAATCTGGGCGTGCTCGACTTGTACGGCAATAAGGAGGATAAAATCAGCCAGCTGCTCATCGATGCGACAGCTAAATCAGCAATAGTGTTAACAGATGCCGATAAATTCAGACTAATCTCTGACTTTTGTCAGTCTAAGCGAAGTTTTATCGATACCGTCGGGTTTATCAATCCGGAAATCGAGCATTCGGTTAGTCCAGATACGGTAGAGAAACACTTTTCTACACTACTCCGGACTCGTGAACGAGTCGAGCCCCGACGACGCCGTATCGCTGAACAAGCAGTGCGAGAATTTGTAGCCAAGACAATGCTTCCTGACAAATTCACAGAAAAATAGATATCATCGTGATGTGTGCTCTTGCGTCGTTGCGATATCCGGTGTAGCTTCACCAAATGTAATCCATCAGAACACTAAACTTCAACGCTCATGCCAGTGTCCGACCATAATCAACTTGCGAAAACCCCAGACTCTAAAATCGAATGGCCCACTTTGGCATTGTTCTTTTTGACTTATGGCGGGTGGCTGGCATTGACGGCGTATCATGCGTATCTGCCGCCTTTACTTGTGGTGGTTGTGCTTACGCTGCTAGTCACGCTGCACTCATCTCTGCAACATGAGGTTATTCACGGCCACCCCACACCATGGGAGCCGGTAAACATTGCGCTCGCATTTCCTGCTTTGGGTTTGGCCGTTGCGTATCAAAGATATGAAATTCTACACTTGCAGCATCATCGCAATTGGCTGCTAACCGATCCCAACGACGATTCAGAGTCCTACTTTCTCCCACGCAAACATTGGTTAAAGCTCAGCACTATCCTGCAACGCTTACTGAACTTCAACAACACGCTATTAGGCCGGCTGCTAGTAGGCCCAGCCATCATGATTGTTCGCTTGGTCAGCAGAGAATTCGCTCACTGCAAAAAATGTTCGGAAACCTCAAGAGCCTGGCTGCTTCATCTACTTAGCGCAGCTTTGATTCTGTGCTGGTTAGTAATGGTCGATTTTTCCTTGATGTTGTATCTGTTTGCAGTCGCATATCCAGCTAGTTCTTTGTTGATGTTGCGGGCCTACGGTGAACACGTACCTGAAGAGGATGTTGACTTGCGTTCAGCTATTGTCAAATCTAACTGGCTGATGCGGCTACTTTATTTGAACAACAACTACCATCGGGTGCATCACGATTACCCGGAAGCTGCATGGTACGAATTACCGGAATTGTACCGTCGTGAATACCAGCTCCACACCGACCATGTTTACAAAGGATACCGAGAGCTATTTAACCTGTACGGAGTCAGGCAACGATTTCCTGTAGCGCATCCGTTTCTGGCGCGGGACTAAAAGACACTGCATGAACGCATCGCTGCAGACAGCCTTCTGCTCATGGGTGTCACATACACTGCAAAGAATCACTACCTTGCAGCACCATCAGTATTCTCGAACGATAGAACGAACAGGCGCTATTTGATCTGTTCTTTTCAGGCCGACGTACAGAAGATTGCGCCAGATTCAATTTTTACTGCACATATGATCTGCCTGATTTGCGCTCTGGTAAAACGACAGGAGGAAGCCTTGCGTGCTGTTTAATTCACTAAAACTAACGGCAAAATTGATTGCACTGACATCGGGTATTTTGCTTTGTAACACGGCTCACAGCGAATCAATTGCAGCCATCGATGCAGCAGCGCTGTACGGGACAGAGACCACCTACTCCATCTACAGGAAGGGTAAAGCAGTCGGCCAGCACAAGCTCAAAATTAAAACTGGTGACAATAATCGTGTGGATGTGTCGGTAGATTCAAAAATAACTATACGCGTTCTGAGAGTACCCGTATTTAAATTTAGCTATGTGTCTGAAGAAATATGGGAAAACAATGAACTGCGGAGTGTGGATTCAACTACAACTACAAACAAGAAAATTGAAATAGCTATCCTGTCAAATAGCGATGGCTCGAGTACGCTGCAAAACAATGACGGTGATAAGCAAGAGCCACGTATAAAGTTCGCAACCAATCATTGGCATATTGGCGCTGTTGAGCAATCAATATTGTTTAATACGGTGAAAGGAACGCTGGCCAACGTGGTCGTAGAAAAAACCGGCAAAGAAAATCTAAGAATTGGCGATGTCAATTTGCCTGTCACTCATTTCAAATATTCTGGCGATATCACTGCCGAATCCTGGTACGACGACAATAACCGGTGGGTCAAGCTTGCATTCCTGGGCTCCGATGGCAGTCAAATCACCTACGTTATCGACAATCCCAAACAAGGTAAATAGAACTTCTATGAATATCTGGATTACAGGTGCAAGCAGCGGCATAGGTGCAGAACTCTCGCAGCTGTACGCCGAAAAAGGACATAACGTATTTGTCAGCGCCAGAAACGAAGCCACATTGAATGCCATGCAAGGGGCTTCGGCAACATTAACCGGGAGCATTCACGCACTACCGCTTGATGTTACCGATAACGAATCTGTACTGGCAGCCTTTGAGCAAATGCAAAACCAGAATTTGCCACCGGATTTGGTCATACTAAACGCTGGCTACTATGAGCCAGTAGAATTCAACGAACTAACGCTTGAACACTTTGAAAAAACTTACGATGTTAATTTGCGCGGAGTTGTGCGTTGTCTTCTCCCTGCGCTGAAGTTGTTCTCCAATGACAGGCGTGGACATATAGCGATCGTTTCGTCGGTTTCTGGATTCAGAGGCTTGCCAAAGGCGGCTGCTTACGGCTCTTCAAAGGCTGCACTGATAAACCTGGCCGAATCGCTTAAGCCAGAATGCAATGCACATTCAATTAAATTAAGTCTGGTTAACCCCGGATTTGTAAAATCAAAGCTTACCGACAGAAACGATTTCAACATGCCATTTATACTGGAGACACGTGATGCTGCAAAACGTATAGTCAGTGGGCTTGAATCAAGTGCGTTTGAGGTGACCTTTCCAAAGCGATTTACCTATTGGTTAAAACTGCTCAGAATACTGCCCTACACAGTGTATTTTCTGATCACGAAAAACCTGGTGAAATGATGCAATCTAATGCTCACTATTGAGCTTGCAGTTTATTGCTTGTTATCGAACAGATGAAACAGCGACTACTTTCGGAAATGAATGACCATCGGCTTGTTGAAATGAGAGACAGGTTTCTGAACCATCGTGTTTGTAGTATTGGGTAGATACGTTACCGATGCGCAACCCCCACTTTTTTACTTCGGTGACGTTATGCAAACTGCGATCAGGCTGATAAAACATATAGTCGTTCATAGTCAACTTCCATATCTTGTTTTCAGCAACTAACACATTCATGACGTAGCGGAGTTGCAAAGCGCTGCCTTTTTGAATTCCAGCTGCCGTACCTACCAAAGAATCAGATTCGGCGACAAATTTGCCATCAGTATCAATGATAACTGACCACACTCTTTCTTCGACAATGCCATCGGAGTAATACAGTTTCTCGTCGAGCTTAAAAACATCACCTTGACGATATCCATAGAAGTCACCACCAAAGTGCCTTTTGACTTTGCCAAACCGATCGGCAAACCAACCTGAGGCACGGGTATGGCCATCAAAATAGTCAACGAAGTTGAATTCAGGACCCTGCGAGCTGTACTTCTCGATGTTCATAGTGCCGCATCCTGTGATGACGAATGCAAGTAACATAGTAAACGGAACTCAGTGCATAATCCTCGTATTGAACTTCTTGCTGCACCGGTCATTTTTTGTCTTCAGTTATCTTTATTTGCATTTCGTTACGACGATATGGAAAAGCTGGATCATTTTTCAAATTTACAATTTACGGATTTTCACCAGACCAACATCGGTATGAGCCATATTAAAACCAGTCTCGCAGTAAACCAGATAGTAGCGCCACATACGCATAAAACGATCATCGAAATTTAGCGTCATTACTTCTCTTGAAGCTTGTTCAAACCTTTCTCGCCAGGCAACGAGCGTTTTCGCATAGCTATCACCAAACCAGTGGTTCTGCTCAAGAACAAAGCCGGCCTTCTCGATATGTTCAGCTAGCAAAGTCTTGGTCGGCAACATACCACCCGGAAAAATATAGCGTTGAATAAAATCCGGTCGAGAACGATAGGCCGCAAATCGGTCTTCGAGTATGGTAATGGTTTGAATGACAGCGGTGCCACCTGAATCCAATAGTAGTGCAAGCTTGTTGAAGTAGGTTTCCCAGTACTGTTGACCAACTGCTTCAAACATTTCTATGGAGACAATATTGTCAAACTTGCCCTCAACATCACGATAATCGCAGTATTCAAATTTAGTCGAACCTTGCGAACCAGAGCTATTGAAACCAGAAGCGCGTGCTTGTGCATTTGCGTACTCAAGTTGCTGTGATGACAATGATAAGCCCGTGACATTGACACCTGATTTACTTGCCAGATCGCTAGCCAGAGAGCCCCAGCCACAACCAATCTCAAGCACATTCGCGCCCACATTCGGCGAGAGCATTGTACGTATTCGATCTATCTTATTCTGTTGTGCTTGTTCAAGCGACTCCGACTCTTTAAGATAGAGCGCCGAGGAGTAGCTCATTGACTGGTCAAGCCACAGTTTATAAAACTCATTGCCTAAATCGTAGTGATACGCAATGTTCCGCTGGCTGCCACCAACTGAATTGCGCCTTTTCCAGTGTTGCCAGATATTCAGGCAGCGCGAAAAAGTACCTCCACGGGTGACAGGACCGATATGTCGTTCGTTGCGCATAATCAACGCAAAAAGACCAGGTAAGTCGTCTGTACTCCACTCGCCTTTCATGTAGCTTTCAGCAAACCCGAGCTGCCCATCTGTTATCAGCCGACGCAGCGGCAAATAACTGTGCAGAACCACATTTGCATTTTGCTCGGCTCGTTCGCTCCGGTTTCCGTACACACTGGATGTGCCATCAGGCCACGTGAGCGATAGCTGCCCAACTTGAAATCCAGCTAATACCCGTTCAAAATGTTTCTTGATTTTTTTCGTGACAGCAGCACCCAGATAGTTCCTGTGCTGCCCATCATCCATTGTCTGATTATCTACTTCTGCCATGGTTAGTTATGGTTCTTTTGGTTGTTGCTTGAATAAGGTTGCTTGGGTTGATGGGAGTACCATGGCACTTTCTTCAACCACAGACGCAGCGCTTCCCAATGAATACCCAGTACTACTTTGATGCTCAGTAACGGTATGTTAAAAAAACACTTCAATAGAGTTGTTGCAGTCAGCACCTGCCGCCGTGCCGCATAACTGGCGGTAATCAAGTGACCTTGCTCGTCATGAACGCGGATAACGATAACCTGACGTTGGTCGGGAATGTTCAATCTAAATTGATAGCGCATATCCATGTGCGCAAACGGTGACACAAAAAGCACTTTGTCGCTAGTCTGATGAATCCACTTTCCAGAGGATTTTTCCTCACTTTTAACAGGCAGTGCATAGGTGTGACGTTCACCAAACGTGTTGTGCACTTCGTGCAGTACGGCCAAAGCGTCACCATTCTTATCCAGACAGTAAAACAGGCTCAGCGGGTTAAACGTATACCCGCATATTCGTGGGTAGCAACTTAGCAATATTTTATCCGGTATTGCATCAATGCCAGCCTCCACCAGTTTTCGCTGAACATACTCTTCAAGTGACTCGGATTCATGTTCACCAAAATCTTTATCGTAAAAACTAAACAGATTCCAGCGATTGCGCGAAAACAGCCACAATTTTTTCTGCAGAGCATCTATTTCATCGAGGCTTAACAGCAAGGAGAAAACCCGATAGCTGAGCACATGCTCTGCTGGTCTTAAGCGCTTGTGGTAGACCAGCCCTGCGAACAATGCCGAATTCACAACTGCTCCACCTGAGCCGCTTCGTTAGCGTTTGACAGAGCTGGTTCTTTGTCAAAAACGACAATACGATCGGACGCATTGTCCAACTGCCACGGCCTGTTAACACCACCAAGCTGTTCTGCAACCGCAAAACCCGATTGAACCGCGTCTTCGTGAAAACCAGAGCCAAAATAACTGCCGCAAAACCACGTGCGTTGTTGGCCTTGTAAATGCCACAATTGTTGCTGAGCGACCATAGCCGCCGAGTTAAACACCGGGTGTTCGTAGTGGGATTCTGCAACACAAGCATTGCTCGCTGGCATAGTTGAAGGATTCAGCGTAACGAAATAATTTTGTTCAGAGTTTAGGTTCTGCAACAAGTTCATCCAGTAACTGACGCACACCTTGTCATCAATCGCCTTTGATTCAACGTAGTTCCACGAGCACCACGCCCGTTTTCGTTTCGGCATATACGAAACATCGGTATGCAGCACTGCATAGTTAGGTTCATAATCAAACGCACCCAGAAAAGTCCTCTCTGAGGATGTTGGCTTATCCAGCATCGCCAATGCTTGATTGGCGTGAGTTGCAATGACCACGTGATCGCCATTAACAACCAACCCCGATTTAGCGCGCACAGTGACGCCGTTGGCTTTTCGTTCTACGGCAGCTACATCAAAATTTGTTTTGATGTTTTCCGCGCCCACTGCCTTGGCAACCCTGTCGACATAACAACGACTGCCACCGGTTACCGTGCGCCATTTTGGGCGATTGGTCAATTGTAATAAGCCATGGTTCTGACAAAAACGAATAAAAGATGCTGCCGGATAGTCAAGCATGGCATCGGGCGCTGCAGACCAGATTGCCGCAGCAAAAGGCATAAGATGATCATCCAGAAATGTTTGCGAGTAATTTCCCGCTGCGAGGAATTGACCCAGCGTAAGCGCAGGATCATTGGGAACCCGCATTGGTGCTTCGCGATAGAATCGCACCAGATCTTTTAACATCCGATAGTAGCGCGGCTGCAGCAGCAACGAGGGTTGCGCAAACATACCCATTGGCGGACCGCCCGCATACTCATAATCACCGTTGTCGCGAGACACAGAAAACGACATGTTGCTTTGTTCGGTTTTTACATTCAATTCAGCGAACCAGCGAGTCAGATTTGGATAGCAGGGTTTGTTGAAAACAATAAACCCGGTATCGATTGCCGGTGCCTGTTGATCGTCTGTATCCACGGTGTTGGCATGACCACCAATCCGGGCCGCTTGCTCCAAAAGCGTGACCTGGTGCCGTTTCGACAAAAGCCACGCAGCACTAAGCCCAGCAGCCCCGCTTCCGACCACTACAACGTGCTTTTTCTTCAACGAATTCATTAACCTATATTACATGGATAGTTCTTGAGAAACTATGCCCTATGGATCACAAACCGATAGATCCGTATGATCCATATACGCTACCCATTCGTAACCGGATTCAAACAAGTAGATGGATGTAGAGTTGGTTCAAACTTCAAAGGCTCAGGAGGATGCAAGCGAGGCGCTGAAAAAGCGCATGCGTGACAACCTTGTTGCCATTGGTAAAACCAGAGATCAGAATGCTTTTCAGGACTTCTATGACCACTTCTCGGGGCGAATAAAGTCTTTTCTTATTGGCAAAGGCATGGATGAGCCTATTGCTGAAGAACTCGCACAAGAAATTATGCTTACTGTGTGGAGGCGTGCGGAGAGCTACAATCCTGAAAAGGCTGCAGCGAGCACCTGGCTGTTCACCATAGCCAGAAATCGACGTATTGATTATCTACGGGGCAACTCACGGGTGGAAGTTGAGTTGGATGATGAAATGCTGGAAGTTGACAGTACGGAGCTGACTCAGGAAGAACAGGTCAATCTTGATCAGCAATCAAGGATTCTGGAACAATCGATGAATAAGCTTCCGCAAGAACAGCGGCAAGTGTTGCATTTGTCCTACTTTCGCGGCCAATCACACGGAGCTATTGCCGATTGGCTCGACTTGCCCATTGGTACGGTGAAATCGAGAATCAGACTCGCAATGCAGTCGATAAGGTCAGATGTGTTTTCTGGAGAATTAAAATCATGAAGTTGTCTCATCACTTAACAGATGAAACTCTACAGGAGTACTCCAGCGGTATTCTGAATCCGGCAATGGAGACATTGATCGCGTGTCATTTGACAGTTTGCCCGACCTGTCGCCAACGATCAGATATGGCCGATGCCATCGGTGGGCTGAGCTTATCTGATCAGGATACGGTGCCAATGAGCGCCAATGCCAGTCATATTCTTGCGATGGATAAGTCAACAGACACCCGCGGTGCTGCCGTCGTGCCTGATTTCAAAGACTACCCGGGTGTGCCTCGGCCGCTAGCTAGGCTGTTACCTGCACCAATAGCAGAGCTACCCTGGAAGTCTTTTGGACCGGGTTTGAAACAATATAATCTTGGAACGCAACCACGCAAAGACGGGGCCTTCAAGCTGCTATCGCTTGCACCGGGTTCGCGTATGAGCAAACATACCCATGGGCATCGCGAACTGACATACATTCTTAGTGGGTCTTACGCCGATGATCTGGGGCAGTTCACCGCCGGGGATATAGCCGATTTGTCAGCCGATCATCATCACACACCGTTTGTTGATTCCGACGTACCGTGTGTTTCACTGATCGCTACAGATTCACCAGTCAAATTTGATAGCTTGTTTGGAAAAATTATGCAGCCATTTGTTGGCATTTGAAGCTCAACCAAACAAGGCATCGACGTTAAGCAACGTCGATGCCCTCGTAGTCAGCAGGCGTTAAGCTTAAGCAGTTCTCAATAGCGGCTCGGACGACACCTCAGCATTTTGATAACTACCGTCAAGCACTGCTTCCCACCATTCAGAGTTCTCCAGATACCAATCCAGTGTTTTCTCGATTCCTGTCTCAAAAGTGACTTGAGGTTCATAGCCCAACTCAGACTGAATTTTCTGGGTATCGATAGCATATCGGAAATCATGCCCTGCTCTATCAGCAACATAGGTGATAAGTGAATTAGACGCCTCGCCCTGCGATGCCGGGCAATGCGGATAGGTCTCACGCAGAGAATGATCTGATTCAAAACGCTTGTCGATCATAGAACAAATAAGATTAACGATATCAATGTTAGTCCACTCGTTACATCCGCCAATGTTATAGGTTTCACCAACGCGTCCTTTTTGCAGAACCAGGTCGATACCAAGCGCGTGATCTTCAACATACAACCAGTCGCGAATATTTTTTCCATCACCATAGATAGGTAGATCTTTACCGTGCAACACATTCAAAATCAGCAAAGGAATGAGCTTTTCAGGAAAGTGGTACGGACCATAGTTGTTTGAACAGTTACTGGTCGAGACCTGCAATCCAAACGTGTGGTAGTAAGAACGAACCAGAAAATCAGAGGATGCTTTACTGGCCGAGTAGGGCGAATTTGGTGCATACGCTGTTTCTTCGGTGAAGGCTGGGTCTTGCATAGATAAAGTCCCGTACACCTCATCAGTTGAAACATGATGAAAACGATGATCGTCAACGGCATGCTCTTCGATCTGCCATACCTGCCGCGCCGCTTTGAGCAAACTGTAGGTGCCCATTATGTTGGCTTCGATAAATGCATCAGGACCAGTGATCGATCGGTCCACATGACTCTCTGCTGCAAAATGCACTATGGTATTAATCGAGTGCACGCGCAAGAGCTGCATCATGTAATCGGTGTCGTTGATATCTGCTTTCACAAGCTGACAATGATCGTCCAACACGCCATCCAGATTGTGCGCATTGCCGGCATAGGTCATCGCATCGACAATAATAATGTTGTCATCAGGATGTTGTTCGTGGCAATAGCGAACAAAGTTAGCACCGATAAAACCGGCAGCTCCAGTGACTAGCATGTTTCTCATGTTAATTCTCTCATCATGTTGCGCAGCTCTACACGCCAGTGTGCAGCCTGCATATCAAGGGCATCCCACGTACTAGTGAGTTCCAACACGCTATAGCTCGGTCGAGCGGCGGGCGTTGGATATTGATCAGTTCGAAGTGGATTGACTGTTGCTGGTTTATCCAGCAATCCAAGGGCCAACCCTTCTTCCATTATTGCTTGCGCAAAGTCATACCAGCTAGCAGCACCTGCATCGGTCCAATGCATAACGCCTGTAGAACGCAGTTTTGCACCACGCCAAAGCGCACGCGCCAGTGAATTTGCCCAGGTTGGTGTTCCAACCTGATCTGCAATAACTCCGACTTCACCACGCTCTTTCATCAATCGCAGCATGGTTTTAACAAAGTTGTTTCCGTGTGATGAATAAACCCAGGCGGTTCGAACCAGCAAACTATCGTCCGGAAGAATGGTACGTAGTTGTTGCTCACCAGCAAGCTTGCTTTTGCCATAAACGCTGACCGGGTCGACGGGTGAGTCTGGTAGTAATGGTGTGGCTTTACATTCACCGAATACAAAGTCGGTGGATACATGGATGAGCTGCGCTCTGGCTGCTTTCGCCGCATTGGCCAAGTGGCTGACGGCCTGCTCGTTGACTGCATAAGCAGCGTCGGTGTCAGATTCAGCCTTATCAACCGCTGTGTATGCAGCAGCATTGATAATGACATCCGGCGAACAATCACTAACGCACTGGCTAACTGCCGATTCGTTAGTGATGTCGAGTCTGGGCTCAGGTACGATGAGCGCAACGTCATCGGGTTTGCTGCGTTGCAGCTCCCAGTGCAACTGACCACGCTCACTTCCAGTTAACAATACTTGCATATTGGTGAATCAATCCGTTCCAGCCCACTTTAGTCAGGCGAAATGCTCTAGGTGGTAGCTGAGTATGTAAATAAAAGTGCATGAAACGCGCCCGAATGAGCAACTTGGTTGCTATCTGAGAGGTTCATTTGGGTCTGGCTGTGGCGATATATTGGCGCTTGATGATCATCGAGTGCTCGGGTACCGTTAAAATATTACCAGCAACCCTGGATTATTCTAGTCGAACGTATCGGCTTCAGACAGAAGCTTTGCGGTCTCATCTTTTGCGGCTAACTGGGTATCGACACCATCAACCAGGGGCCATTCAATACCGACCGCCGGGTCATTCCACAACAGGCTGCGTTCATAGTCCGGAGCATAAATGTCTGAGCATTTGTACTGAAAATCGGCGGTTTCTGACATAACGTAGAAACCGTGAGCAAAACCCGGTGGTACCCATAACTGGCGTTTGTTATCTGCTGATAACACAGCGCCAAACCATTGACCAAACTGCCTTGAGGACTTCCGCATGTCTACAGCAACATCGAAAACTACACCAGCTGTACAGCGTACAAGTTTGCCTTGCGGATGCTTGATCTGATAATGCATGCCGCGAAGAACACCCTGTGCTGAGCGACTGTGATTGTCCTGGACAAAGTTCACTGTTAAACCAGCGTTCGAGAATGCCGCATCACTCCAGGTTTCCAGAAAGAAGCCTCGATTATCACCGAACACGCGTGGTTCGATTATTTTGACATCATCTAGCGAGGTATCAATTACTTGCATAGCCGGGTGTTGATCAACAAATTAATAATAAGCTAACAAAGCACAAGCTGTTCCAGCCCTGCATGAGTAGCCCATGAACACAGCCCACCAGCGTTGCCGCCGGGCAGCCACTAAATTACAGCCGCTAACTTCCGGCCATTGCCATGATGACTTTCCACTCAGTGGCGGTCACCGGCATGATTGAAAGTCGATTGCCTTTTCTGAGCAGCGTCATGTTTTTCAGTTTTTTATTCTGCTTGAGCTCTTCGAGCGAAATAATCTGCTTGAATTTCTTCTTGTATTTAACGTCAACCATACACCATCGCGGATTTTCGGAAGTGGCTTTTACATCGTAATATTTGGATTTCGAATCGAGCGCCGTATGATCATCATAAGCTTCCTTTACGACTTCCATAATTCCTACAACCCCTGGCACCGCACAGCTTGAATGATAAAAAAAAGCCAGATCGCCTTTTCTCATATCGTCACGCATCATGTTGCGCGCTTGATAATTACGAATACCGTCCCAGTGATCTTTCTTACCCGGCATGTTGCGCAAGTCATCGATACTGAAGGCATCGGGCTCGGATTTTAACAACCAATAGTTCATCAATGTTTCTCGCACGCGGCCCCATTGCCGAGAAGCATTAAATATACACGCTTAGTTTGTACTGCGATACTGAGTCGGGCTGGAGCTGCATAACCAGAGCATTAAAAAGGGTGCGACCAGCGCACCCTTTTTTTGTTACGAAGCTTAAATCACGAAGCTAAAGCTTCGCAGCGTTAGAACAGATTACATAACCATGTTCATAATAGCTTGAACAATACCACCTGCACCGGCACCTGCAGCCAGACCACCAACCATTTGGCCGATGTTTAGCTTACCGCCAGCAGCAGCGTCACCAGCAGCAGCGGCATCGCCACCACGGCCCATTAATCCGCCTACTGCACCACCGCCAAGTAATCCGCCAACAGGTCCAGCAAGCTGACTCAACATGCCAGTGCCGCCGCCGCCCATCAAACTATCTACCAGACCGCCACCAAGAAAGCCGCCACCACCACCAAGAACTGCAGAAATAATTGTACCTAACATATCGAGTATCCTCGTTAAAACAAAATAGACAAACCTGAACATGTCGGGACAAAATTGCACATGGTTGTCGACAAACATCTGGGCATCAGCAACGTGCTGAAATCACTATGACGACATAAAAGTAGGTGCAACTAGTCAATACGGAGTACAACACATGCAACAGGTCAGCGATAAAAATCATGTCCCTCGCCACTCCTGCCAATATGATAAGCACTACCTATGAAGAAACAAAGGGATAGACTGCGTTAAAGAAAGTGAAATGCATAGATTTAGCAATTACACATGAAATATAGTGATTTAAATCACCTGTGCGAAACGCTTGTTCACAAAACAATGCAGGTTGTTTACATTGAGGACTCAATACAGTTTAGTCAACAACGGCGTCATTGAATTGGCATATATACAAAACGATGCATCAGATACAGATAGAAAACGTATTGCGAGATCACGGGTTAATTTGTCAAACATTCGTTTTTAATGATCTGCCGCACAAGCTTCAGTCGAGTATCACTAACGCATGCGATGTTCATTTTAAGAACTCCTACCTATCATTAATTGCAAATGTAGGTAGTGAATTCTGGTCTGCAATGCAAACCCACACATCGCAACTGAGCGTCGAGCAACAAGAACAAGCCAATCAGAACCCGGTAGACGAATTCAGCATTAGTATTTTAAACAAGCTACTGCGAAAAGCCGGACTTGAAAATGACTCAGACATACTTTACCCGGCTCACTATAGAGTGCCATTAATAGCGCTTGGTGAACATGCAGGCTGGAGCACACCATCGCCTTTAGGGTTGGGTTTACACCCCACGTTCGGACCATGGTTTGCCTACCGTGCTTTAGCGAAAACAAAGCAGCCTTTGCTACAACCAGAAAATCCCGCAGACGCTCAGGGCGACTTGTCCTCACAGCAGTCGGCCTGTCTGAATTGCGTATCAACACCTTGTGTTAAGGCATGTCCAGCGAGTGCAGTGAGCTCTTCCGAAAACTTCAACATTAACCGCTGCGCAGATTATAGAATTCAAGACGACTCCAACTGCACGCAACAATGCCATGCCCGCAACGCTTGTCCGGTTGGCAGTCAGTATCGTTACAGTGAACAGCAGCGTGCTTATCATATGACTCGTGCGCTGGATGCCTTGGTCAGTTGGTCATCACAATCCAAGCCGTAATTGGTCAAACACATCACCAGACACCGCCGGGTAGTCGCCTGGCTAATCTCAAGCTACGTCACCATCACCACGCATACGTTCCCCATTCGGATCGTACTGCGCTCTGATAGAAGCTTTTGCCGGATAAAGCGTTCCGCCCACATCGATACTCCACTTGCGCTCGTCAAGCCAGGCCTGATTTATTGCGTCGGTGTGTTTCACATAGCCAAGGCCAACTGATCCGCCTAGCGTGTGACCATAGTTACCCGACGACAGGTAACCAATGCAGGTGTCGTCTGCCATAATTGGTTCATGATGATAAAACAATGGCTCGGGATCACTTAAAACAAATTGTACGAGCCGTTTGTTCAGATGCGAACCTGCGGCTTTTTGAGCAGCGATAGCTTTGTGCCCTTTAAATGTGATGGTCTTATCCATTGCACAAACAAAACCGATACCTGCTTCCAGTGGCGTATCTTCGTCACCAATATCGTGTCCGTAGTGTAAAAATTTCTTCTCGATTCGACAGCTATCAAGTGCGTGTAAACCCGCAAGGGTCAAACCATGTGCAGCACCAGCTTCCCATAGAACATCAAACACGGTTGCAGCCATCTCTACCGGTGCTAGTATTTCCCAGCCCATCTCACCAACAAAAGACACTCGTGAAACTCTCACTGGTGCATAGCCCACCTCGCACTCAATACTTTTTCCGAACGGAAAAGCCGCACTTGAAAGCCCGATTCCAAGCAGTGGTTCCAACATGGCTCGACTGTTAGGTCCCATAACACCTAACATGGCCCATTGGTTAGTGACATCAGTTACAAAGCAATGGCTTGCCGAATCGATATGTCGCTTCATCCAATCCAGATCTTTGTGTGCATTGGCCGCTGCACCAATAGCCATGAACTCAGTTTCACCCAGTCTGATTATAGTGAGATCGGCTTCGATACCACCTCGATCGTTCAGGAACGTGGTGTAAACCATGCGATCTACTTCAACATCGATATCTGCGCTACAAATGTGCTGCAAAGCGGCAAGCGCATCATTGCCCTGCACCAGAAATTTGCTGAACGTTGACTGATCAAACAAGGCTACCGCTTCCCGGGCAGCCTTATGCTCAGCTGCAGAATACTCAAACCAGTTCTGTCGACCAAAACTGTATTCGTACTCAGGCGTTACTCCTTGGGGTGCATACCAGTTTGGACGCTCCCACCCTGCGGTCTGACCGAAACACGCATTATGTTCGACCAGCCGCTGATGAATTGGTGAGAGCCGAACATTTCTGGCCGTTTCAAACTGGCGAAACGGATAATGATTTTGATAAAGTAATCCCAGCGACTCTTCAACGCGCTCTTCAATAAATTTTTGCGTTCCCATAAACGGAAACATTCGGCGGATATCATTACCCCACATATCAAGTGGTGGCAACCCATCGTTCATCCATTCAGCGCAAACTTTACCCAGACCGCCGGAGCTTTGAATACCAACCGAGTTCAGTCCTGCAGCAACAAAATAGCCTTGAACGTCTGGCACCTGACCAACATGAAACTGATCATCTGGTGTAAACGATTCAGGGCCACAGAAAAAACTTCGCCATCCCACGTCAGCCAGCATAGGCACACGCACCATGGCGTCTTCAAGTACCGGCATGAGTTGTTCTTCCATGTGACCGGGTAATTCATCAAAGCAAAAATCTGCCGGTATGCCTTGTTGTCCCCAACTACGCGCATTTTTCTCGAATGCACCAACCAGCAAACCACCAGCATCTTCTTTTATATAAATACTCTTATCATGATCACGCAGTACTGGCAGATCAGGGCTGATATCAGCATGCTTTTCGGTTATCGCATAGTAGTGTTCGCAGGCATGTAATGGCACATTGATTTTATTCCGACGCCCCAGCTCACGTGCCCACATGCCAGCACAGTTAACGACAAAGTCTGTTTTAATTGTGCCTTTGTTCGTGACCACGCCGGTGACCTTGCCATTGTCTATCGCCACATCGTCAACCAACACGTTTTCCAGACATTGAGCGCCGCGCTGTCTAGCTCCTTTGATAAAGGCCATGGTGACTTCAATAGGATTGCCCTTGCCATCGTGCTCGACAAACGTGCCGCCAATCAGATCATCGAAGTTGACCAACGGAAAAAGATTGCCAATTTCTTCAGCGGTAACCAGATCAACTTTGGTGACACCAAACGCGTTGTTCATGGAAGCAACACGACGTAGCTCTTCCCATCGATCTTCCGTATGCGCAATACTTAAACTGCCAACTTGACGAAATCCGGTTGACTGGCCAGTTTCTTTTTCGAGTTCGTGCAACAGGTTCATGGAGTATTCAGAAAGTCTTGCATGACTTTCGTTAGCGCGAACGGTTCCGATTAATCCTGCTGCATGCCAGGTTGTGCCGCAGGCAAATTGCTTACGTTCCAGCAGCACCACATCCTGCCAGCCCAATTTAGCCAAGTGGTAGGCAACGCTTGCACCGGTAACACCACCGCCTATTATGACCGCGCTGGCGCGGGTTGGAAAAGCATCCGACATCGTTAACACTCCACTAAACTATCGTAAAACAGCGTACAGTTGTATCAAAAAAACGACTTGTTGCATTGATCAGTAGGAGTGGGTGCTTGGTGCCAGAGATCGCTGAGTTACTCGTTACCTAGCGAGACTCTCTCCAGCCACGAATCTTCTCCCAGATTTCGGTAAATGAGGCGGCAAACTCCTGTGGCCTGTCTCGCAATCTGGCATCGAGTTCAACCATAGTAAGCCAGGAACCGTCGTCGACTTCACCAGCCTCTAAAGTGATGGGGTCATCCGAGCTTGCAGCGTAGATGCGCACAAATTCGAAGCCATTGTCTGCTGATGGCGACAGCCGCCCTATTTCAAGTAGTTCGGAAGCTGCAACGCTAACCCCTAGCTCCTCTTCCAACTCTCGTAGAGCACAATCCAGGTACGACTCACCGGCGTCAACGTGTCCTGCTGCACTTGAGTCCCACAGTCCGGGGTTGGTATCCTTGGTAAGCGAGCGTAGTTGCAGAAATACCTGCTTTGCAGAATTGGTCAATATAATGTGTGTTGCACGATGCAGCTGATTGTTCCTGTGAATATCACGACGCGCAGCCTGACCAACAACCTCGTCCAACTCGTTAACTATATCCAGCATTTCTTCCATGGCGCGAAGGATAACTGCCGTCGGATGCAGGCTGCAAGCATTACCACACCTCAAATATTACTCTGGTCTTAAATTCGGATTACAATGCGCATGCAGTTTAATGATGTCCAACCAAAGCACATTTTTCAGGGAATTAGCCATTGTGAGCATCTGGCTCGAGCGTCGTTCAGCAAGCAATAGCGACAAGGGGCGCGGCTTCAATAGCACCCGTGACGATAGTCAATATCAGCGAGACCGCGCCCGTATCATCCATAGCGCATCATTTCGTAGCCTACAGTCCAAGACTCAGGTGCTTGGGCTCGGTGAAAGTGATTTCTATCGAACCCGACTCACTCATTCACTGGAAGTTGCTCAGGTAGGTTCAGGCATCTGCGAATGGCTGCGAGACCAATCAGAAAATGCGAAATGGGAAAGCCTTATCCCCTCTTTCAGTCTTATTGAGGCAATTTGTCTGGCCCACGATATTGGACATTCGCCCTTCGGTCACGGTGGGGAAGTCGCCATGAACACGATGATGCGCGAGCATGGTGGCTTTGAAGCGAACGGCCAGACTCTTCGCATCATTGCCCGACTCGGC
>Ga0114956_1000061_pt1 | contig 56169 bp, 46 predicted proteins | sample MaitaG_FD_87304 | JGI IMG/M metagenome (GOLD analysis project Ga0114956, IMG submission 87304) | Marine algal microbial communities from Maine, USA - Maine_Asex2 metaG | ecosystem: Host-associated > Algae > Red algae > Unclassified | place: Maine, USA | collected 2015-01-05 | reverse complement strand
GTGGGCCTAGCGGGAATTGAACCACCGACTCTCTCGGTGTTTACGTGACGCCTTAGAACTCGTGCTCGATCCTAGAGATAACAACAACCTGGCTCGCCGGCTCGCCGGGCCAGGGGGTGCGGCTTTTGCGGAGGGTCCAGCGGAGGCCGACTCGTTGGAGCACGTAGGGGTCGGGTTCGTCGGCGAGCTGCACGAGGCCTTTGGCGCGCACGGTGGTCTCGGGCGGAAGGGCCTGCATCATTGCTTCCACTTCGTCGCGGGTCAGCGGCTCGTCGGGAGCAATCGTCGTAGTGGTGAAGATGCGCTCGGGGTGATGGTGGGCATCGCCGGGTTCGTCATCGAGGGTTGACGGGCGGCCGAAGAGCACTTCGGCGGCGACCTCGCTGTTCGTGGCGGTGAGTATGAATGCGTCGGGGCACTGCTCGCCCAGCCACGCAACCGTTTCGGCCAGCTCAGAGGCATCGACCAGGTCGGCCTTGTTGGCGATCAGGATCTCGGCGCTGGCGAGTTGCTGGGTGACGGTCTGGCCGACGTACTTGTCGACCGACGCAGCCCGAATCGTCTCGACGTCGACCAACACAATCACGGCATCGAGCGCCAAGCCAGGGCCGTGGCCATAGGCCGCTACCTGTGCGGGGTCGGCGACGCCGCTGGTCTCGACCACCAGGCGGTCGGGTCGGGGCTCGTAGGCGGTGATCGCGTCGAGGGCGGCCGAGAAGCCGTCGACCATGCTGCAACAGATGCAGCCGTTACTCAGCTCGATCGTGTTGTCATCGCGCGACTCGATCAGATCAAGGTCGACATTGATGTCGCCAAAGTCGTTGACGATGATCGCGACCCGTTCGGTGGCGTTCTTGAGCAGATGGTTGACGAGCGTCGTCTTGCCTGAACCGAGGTAGCCGCCGATGACGGTGACCGCCATTCGTTCGTCGGCGTTCGCCATGGTCGAAGTCAGGTCAGCGGGTCGGCTTGCATCGGCACGCCGCCGAGCACGGTGCCCCAGACCCCGATGTCCTTGATGCTCTCGGGCTCGACGGTGAGCAGGTCGTCTTCGAGCACGGCGAAGTCGGCGTACTTGCCGGCTTCGATGCTGCCGACCTCGTGGTCGAGCTTGAGCTGCCAGGCCGCCCCGAGGGTGACTGAGTGCAGCGCGGCTTCGGCCGAGATGCACTCTTCGGGTCCGAGCACCTGGCCACTAGCGGTAAGCCGGTTGACCGCACACCACATGGTGTGCAGGTGACCCATCGGTGTGACCGGGGCGTCGCAGTGAATCGAGAACGGTACGCCCTCACGCAAGGCAGTGGCGGCGGCGTTCATGCCGCGAGCGCGCTCGGGGCCGACGGTGATGTCACGGTGCTGGTCGCCCCAGTAGAACGTGTGGTTCGCGAACAGGTTGGCGCACATGCCGAGCGCCGCCATGCGCTTGTACTGCGCCTTGGTCGACAGCTGGCAGTGCTGCACGGTGTGGCGGTGATCCCAGCGGGGGTGGCGTTCGAGCACGGTCTCGACGGCATCGAGGAACACCTCGGTGGCTTCGTCGCCGTTGCAGTGCACGTGCACCGTGAGACCCGCAACGTGATACGCCTCGACGATGTCGGCGACCTGCTCGGGTGGCACGAGCCACAGTCCATTGCCCGGGTGGCCCGGAGGCGGCTTGTAGTAGTGGGGCCAGCTGATGCGGCCGGTGAATCCTTGATTCGAACCGTCGAGGATGATCTTGACGATGCCGAACTTGAGCTTGTCGGTGGCCGTGGGCTTGAGGTCGACGGCGATCTGGGCCAGCTGGGCCGGGTCATCGAGGCCGCCCATCATTGACGACATGGCGACCATGACCCGCACTGGGTACTCGGGGTCGTCGGTCATGCGCTTCCACCGTGCGACTTGATCGGGGTCGCTGAGCTGGCTGGTGCCGAGGTCAGTGATCAATGTTGCGCCAGTGTTGCGGGCTTCGGTCGCGTAGTTGCGCAGGGCATTGTCGGTGCGCAGGTGCGAACCCATCTTGGCGCTGGCCGCCTGGGCCAATCGCATTGCGGCTGGCTCTTGCAGCTCGCCGTCGGGCTCGCCAAACTCGTCACGTGACACGCCTGGCGTCGGCTCGTCTCGAGTGATCTCGGCCATCTGCAACAGCGCTGTGTTGCCGGTCGCCAGGTGGCCGCTGGCGTGCTGGATATAGATCGCCCGGGTCTCGCTGACTCGGTCGAGGTGCTTGGCCAAGATGCGTTCGCCGTCGAAGTAGATCGGGTCGAGACCCCACGCGACCAGAATGTCGTTGGGGTCATCCATCTGTGACTCGACTTCGATGAGCCGCTCGATGACTTCGTCGACCGTCTTGGCGCCCTTCCACAACTTGTTGTCGGCGCCGCGGCGGTCGAAGTAGCCGATGTAGGGCATCTCCCACATGCCGCCGGCCATCACGTGACTATGGGCTTCGATGAAGCCCGGTGTCAGCACGTGGTTGGCGAACCGGTCATCGACCGTGTGCTCACCCCACGATGCCAGCTCTTCGACCGTGCCGACGGCCAAGATGCGGTCGCCCTGCACCGCGACGGCCTCAGCCGTGGGTTGGGTCGGGTTCATCGTGATGACCTTGCGGGCCGGGTAGATGGTGAAGGTCATGGTCGATCCTCAGCGATCGTTCGAAGTAGGGGGAAGTGGGCGTTGGTGCGCTCAGCTGGCTTGCGACGTTATGGCTGCGACCAGGCCAGCGACCAACTGGGCTCGCCCGGTCATCGTGTCGACGAGCACGTACTCGTGATCCGCGTGGGCGCCGCCACCGATGGCCCCAAGGCCGTCGAGGGTGGGCACGCCGATCGCGGCGGTGAAGTTGCCGTCGCTGCCGCCGCCCACCGGGCAGCCTTCGACGCTAGGCGCAACCTGGCGGGCCAGTGCGAACAGACTCTCTGATGCCGACTCGGGCATTGGGGGCCGGTTCACTCCCCCGGTCACGGTGATCTCCGCGCCGGCAACCTGTGGACTGAGTGCAGCCATCGCGGCTTCGACCCGGTCCTTCTCGTCAGCTGACTCAACTCGCACGTCGACCATCACGACCGCCTCGGCCGGAACGACGTTGTCGGTGGTGCCAGCGGTAGCGACGGTCGGGGTCACCGTGGTGCCGATCTCGGGTTGGCCGATGGTCTCGATGGCGAGCACTTGATGGGCCGCTTCGACGAGTGCGTTGACGCCGTTCTCAGGCTCGAGGCCGGCGTGAGCCGCCTTGCCAGCAATCGCGACCTTGAACGTGCCACAGCCTTTGCGGCCGGTCTTAAGCAGCCCGCCGGGTGCGGCGCCCTCGAAGACCAGCACGGCACCGCAGGCCTTGGCCCGCTCTTCGATGAGGGCCCGAGAGGTGCGGCTTCCGACCTCTTCGTCGGCGCTCAAGAGAATCTCGATGCCAGAGCGGTCAGTGAGCGATGCCACGCCGTGAATGGCCTGCACGATGCCGCCGAGCATGTCGAACACACCAGGGCCGGTAACGCGACCGTCGGCGACCATGAACGGGCGACGTTCGAGCGTGCCCAGGGGGAAGACGGTGTCGTGGTGGCCAAGCAGCAAGACCTGCGGGTCGCCGCCGCCCTGCCAATGCACGTGAGGGCCAGCGGCGCTGTCGATCAGCTCTGCGGTGCCGCCCAGGTGACGCTCGATGAGCGCCGCGACGGCTTCGGCCGAGACCTGCAACGCATCGAGGTCTCGTGACGGTGACTCGATCTCGACCAGCGTGCGCAGGTCGTCGAGCATTGCGTCGAGATCGAACGATTCTGCTGTTGCGGCGGGCTCAGCGGTGGTGCTCATGGCTGTAAAACTACTCGGTTGCCGGGGTCGACGACTCTTCGGCTACCCAATGGCCCGGCTCGACTTCGCGGTGCACGACTCGCTCGGGTGCGGTGCCTTTGGCCCAGACCGGGCTGGGAATCTCGCTGGTAATCAGCGGGCGCTCTCGACGTTGGCGGGGGTCTGCGATCGGCACCGCGTCGAGCAGTCGCTTTGTGTAGCTGTGCTGGGGGTTGTCGAAGATCGCCGAGCGAGGGCCGATCTCGACGATCTGGCCGAGATACATGACGGCGACCCGGTGGCTCACGCGCTCGACGACGGCGAGGTCGTGGCTGATGAACAGGTAGCTCAAGCCCATCTCGGCCTGTAGCTCCATCATTAGGTTGATCACCTGGGCTTGAATCGACACGTCGAGTGCCGACACCGCCTCGTCGGCGATGACGAGCTTGGGTTCCAATGCGAGCGCCCGGGCGATACAGATGCGCTGTCGTTGCCCACCCGAGAATTGGTGGGGGAATTGGCGCATCATCGCCGGTTCGAGTCCGACCCGCGTGAACAGGCCGGCGACCTTGTCGTCGATCTCGCTCGCCGACCCTTTGCGCCGAATCGCGAGCGGAGCTGCCACCGCGTTGCCCACCGAACGCCGCGGGTCGAGGCTGGCGAACGGGTCTTGAAAGATGATCTGTAGCTTCTCTCGATGCTCGCGCATCGCACGATTACTTAGCGCCGTGATGTCGACGCCGTCGAGGTGCACCGTGCCCGACGTTGGTTCGAGCAGACGAATCATCAGGTGGGCCAGCGTCGACTTGCCACAGCCGCTCTCGCCCACCACCGCAAGCGTCTCGCCGCCATCGAGGGTGAAGTCGACGTGTTCAACGGCGTGCACCTTGGCGCCGCCGTCGACGGGGAAGACTTTTGTCAGATCGCGCACTTCGACCAGCGGGCCACTCACTGCTCGACCTCGACCAGATCGAACGGCGCAGGCTCATCGAGACCGGTCATCGAGCCGAGACGCGGAACAGCGGCCAGCAGCGCCCGGGTGTAGCTCTCTTGGGGGTTCTCAAACAGCTCGAACACATCGCCCTGCTCGACGATCTCGGCCTGGTTCATCACAACAACGCGGTCGGCGACTTCGGCGACCACACCCATGTCGTGGGTGATGATCATGACCGCGGCGCCAGTGGTCTCGCGCAGATCACGCATAAGTCCCAAGATCTGCGCCTGGATGGTCACATCGAGCGCTGTGGTTGGTTCGTCGGCAATCAACACCCGGGGGTCACAAGACAGGGCCATGGCGATCATTACGCGCTGGCGCATACCGCCCGACATCTCGTGTGGGAACTGTTCGAGGCGTTGTTCGGGGTCTGGTATTCGCACCTGCTGAAACATCTCGAGCGCCCTCGCCTTGCCCTCGGCCTTGTCGACCTGCTGGTGCAACATGACGGCTTCGGCAACCTGATTGCCGACGGTGTACACCGGGTTCAGACTGGTCAGAGGTTCCTGGAAGATCATCGAGATGTCGTTGCCGCGGACCTCTCGCATCTCGTCTTCAGAAAGTCCGACCAGATCGACGACCTCGCCATTGTCGCGACGGAACAGAATCTCACCCTGCTCGATGCGACCACGGGTGCCGAGTTCGACGAGACGCATGATCGAGAGTGCAGTCACCGACTTGCCCGAGCCTGATTCGCCCACAACGGCCAGCGTCTCGCCAGGGAACAGGTCAAACGATGTGCCGTTCACCGCGGTGAACGACCCAAACGTGACCACCAGATCGCGCACCGACAAAATGGGCTCGGCGTTCTGCGCTGCGTTCTGCGCAGTATTCTGGTCGGCGCTCATCAGCGGCCTCGCAGCTTCGGGTTGAACGCGTCTTGCAGGCCATCGCCGATCAAGCTGAAGCTCAGCACGGTCGAAAAGATCGCGAGCCCGGGGAACGTGACAGTCCACCAGCCGCTCAGAACCGAACCCCGGTTCTGCCCGATCAGGTAGCCCCATGACACATCGTTAGGGTCACCGAGACCGAGGAATGCAAGCGCGGCTTCGAAGAGGATCGCCCCGCCCATGCCCAGCGTGGTCGCCACGATCAGCGGAGGCATTGCATTGGGCAACAGCACCCGAAACATGATGCGTCGGTCCGACGAACCAATAGCCCGCTCGGCTTTGACGAACTCAAGATTCTTAAGCCGAAGAAACTCGGCACGCGTCAATCTGGCAAGCGACGGCCACAGAACCACCCCGATCGCGATCGCCACCTTCCACCATGCGGGTCCGAACAGCGTCACGATGACGAGAGCAAAAAGCAGCCCCGGCATGACCTGAAAGACCTCGGTGAATCGCATGAGCCAGCTGTCGACTTTGCCGCCATAGAAGCCCGATATCGCGCCGATCGATACACCGATGACGACCATGAACAGGGTTGCGACAAGTGAGACCCTCAGCGTGGTGTCGCCGCCGTTGACAACGCCGGCCAAGACGTCGCGGCCGAGATAGTCAGTGCCGAACGTCGGCACGTCTTCGGTGCCCGGGAGTTGCAGCGGCCTGGCGATGATGCGGGCGGGGTCTTGGTCATAGATCGAAGGCCCGAAGTACGTCATCAAGATCACGGCAACCAAAATGATCACACCAGCAACTGCTGCCTTATTGCGCAGGAACAGGCGCAACGCTTCTCGGCCCGGAGGGGCGACCGCCTCGACGTCGGCGTCGTCAATCTCACCGCCACTATCGACAAAGATCTCGGTCATGACGCGCTGCCTCCGACTCGGATTCGTGGGTCGATCAACCGGTAGATGAGGTCAGTGGCGAGATTGGCCAAGATCACCAGGACCGATGACAGCATCAACAAGCCGAGCAGCACGGGCGCATCGCGAGCCGTGACCGACTCGAATGCCAAACGGCCGAGCCCGGGCCAGTCGAACACCGTCTCGACGATCAGGGCGCCAGACAAGATCGTGCCGAGTTGCAAGCCCGCCAGGGTGATCACCGGGATCACGGCGTTACGCAGCGCATGCTTGTAGACCACGACGCGTTCGCTGAGCCCTTTCGAGCGAGCAGTTCGCACAAAGTCAGATTGCAGCGTCTCAAGCATCGAGGCGCGCGTCTGGCGGCTGTACTGCGCCAGATACAGCACCCCTAGCGTGAACGCTGGCAAGATCAGGTGTTCGCCAATGTCGATCCAGCGTTGAATGAAGTTGCCGTCAAAGCGAAGGTCTTGCATTCGCCCCGCGGGCAGCCAGTCGAGCACCGATGCAAACAAGATGATCAGCTCGATCCCGAGAAAGAACACCGGTATCGAGAAGCCCACCAGGGCGAGCACAGTCGCCAAGTGGCTGAACCAGCTCTCGGGCCGGCGAGCGGTGAACACGCCGACGGCGATGCCGACAATGATCGCGAAGAAGATCGCGGCCGCGCCGAGGATCACGGTGGCCCCGATGCGATCGCCGATCAGCGACGTCACCGGCTGGTTGAATCGGTACGACTGGCCGAGGTCGCCGGTCGCGACGCGACCGACATAGGACCCGAATTGCACGACGAAAGGATCGTCGAGACCGTAGAGCTCACGAATCTCGGCGAGAACCTCAGGGTCGCCCGAGCCGTTCTCGCCCGCGATCACAACTGCCGCATCGCCAGGCGCGATGTGCAGCAGCGTGAAGCTAACGATCGCTACGGCGAGGACTAGCCCAACAATCTGGGCCAGCCTCGCCGCGACGGTCTTCAACATCGTTGACGCTCCGGTTGCAGCAGTTGAATTTCTACTGTGCCAACCACACGTCGAGCATTGGTGACATGGTGCCCCAGATGCCGACCGGCGGGTTCTGTACCCGTGGGTTCAGGGCCATCCAGGTCGGTGAGGTCGACAAGAAGTGAATCGGAACCTCGTCGGCGATGATCTCTTGGGCCTCGCTGTAGAGGCCGATGCGCTCGTCGCGGTCGGTGCTCTGCCCGGCCTTGTCGAACAGTGCATCAACTTCGGCGTTCTCATAGCCGGTGTTGTTGGTCCAGATGGCTCCAACCCGGTTCGAGCTCAGGTAGGTGCGGTGCACACCAATGACAGGGTCGCCCCAGTTCCAGACCTGGTTCACGGTCATCTGGTGCTCGCCACCGGCAACCCGACCAGCCCATGATGGGAAGTCGGCAGACACGTTGAGTTCTGCGTCGATGCCAGCGTCTCCGAGTGCCTGCACGATGTACTCAGCCGTGGCCTGCTGGCCTGGCGGGATGTAGTCGACGGCAACGCTGAGTTCGCCCTCGCCATAGCCAGCTTCGGCGAGCAGTTCCTTAGCCCGGTCGATGTCGGTGTTGTAGGCCTCAGCATCGGGGTTGAAGAACGGGCTTGCGGGCACGATGCCGGTGGTGACCGGGAACGTGGTGCCCTGCTGGATCACATCGGCTAGGAATTCACGGTCGACGGCCAGCGCGATGGCTTGACGCACGCGGACGTCAGACAGTGCTGGATCAGCAAGGTTGAACTCGAGCCAGTTCACCGGGCCGATTGCCTCGTGGCCTTCGGCGGTCAGGACCAGTTCGTCGTTGTCACGCACGCGCACGATGTTGGCAGCCGAGCCAAGGGTGGTCGACAGGTCCATGTCGCCACCTTCGAGCCCGAGAACGATCGAGTTCGGGTCAGGGCTGATCTGAATGATGATCTCGTCAAGCAGTGGACGCTCGGGAATGAAGAAGTCTTCGAACTTCTCGAGGCGGATTACCGAACCGACTTCGTACTCAGCGAGGCGGAAGGGGCCAGAGCCAACGAAGTCTTCAACGTTGCGGGGGTGATCTGCCATGTCTTGGCCATCGTTGAAGACGTGCTCTGGGATGATCGGGAGCAGACCTGGAGACATCGCGAGCAGGATTGCCGGGTGCGGCTGGCTCAGGTTGACGACCACGGTCTGATCGTCAGGCGTGAGCACCTCGGTAACCGGCGCGAACATCGTCTTGAACGGATGACCGGCCTGAGCGGTTTCGATCGAGAACTTGACGTCTTCTGAGGTGATTGCCTCGCCGTCGTGGAACACCGCACCCTCGACAAGGTTGAGCGTGACTGAGAGGCCGTCGTCGGCCACTTCCCAGGACTCAGCCAGGTAGGGCTGTGGGTTGAAGTTTTCGTCGAACAACAACGGGCTGGCGTTGAGTTGGGTGCCCGGGACAGCGGTTGCGAGACCTGACTGCACGGTGCCGTTGAAGTGGCGAGGCACCTGCGTGCTGCCGATGATGAGCGTGCCACCAGCGACGGGGCCGGTATCGACGGCGCCGGTATCGGCATCGTCGCTTTCGACCTCTTCGAGTTCTTCTTCGTCGAGGGCCGTGTCGACAGCCTGCTCTTCTTCGTCCATGGCCTCTTCGTCCATGGCGTCTTCGTCATCCATGGCGTCTTCGTCCATGGCGTCTTCGTCCATGGTGTCTTCGTCCATGGCCTCGTCGTCATCGCCAGCGTCGGTGGCGGTGTCGACCGCAGAATCGACGGCATCTGTGATGCCGTCAGAGCCGCACGCAGCAGCAAACAGGGTGATCGCAGCCAGCAGAGCCAACACGCGAAGCAACTTGGTCATTTTCCCTCCAATTTCGAAAGCATGTCTGCCTTCGTATTGCTTGCGAAAGTATCACACCCCGTTGCGAGAACTATGACGGGAGCGCGAAGCAAAGAGCGCCTCAAGTGATGCGTATGTACCGAGCGTCAGCGTGGTGTCGAGGTCGACGGCAACCGAGTTCGCAAACACCGAACTGACGTCGCCGCCGATCGTGAGTGCGGCGATCTCGACGACCGAACGCTGTTCGATCTGGCGCACGACGCGGGCCAGATGATCGGTGAGATACGACGTCGAACTGTTCGCCATTTGGGTCGCTGACTCGGCGGGTGCTCCATCAGACACCACGACCAAGATCTTGCGCGGCTCGGGGCGCTGCACCAGTCGGCCATGGGCCCACGCCACCGCTTCGCCGTCAACGCTCTCGCGAAAATGGCGGGTCACAAGCAGCGCAGCCAGCGATCGGCGAGCCCGGCGCCACGGTTGCTCGGCGTCTTTGTAGATGATGTGCGCGAGTTCGGCGACTCGGCCCGGATCGTCGGGCTTGTCGGCGCCGCGCCACGCCTGCATCGCACGCCCTCCCGTCCACGAGTTTGTGGTGTGACCGAGCACCTCGTTGGTCACGCCCGCCTGATCGAGGGCTCGACTCAGGGTGTCGGCCAGCACCGCGAGCGTCTCGAAGCGATGCGCCTTCATCGACCCAGAGTTGTCGAGCAGCAGCGCGACTGCGGTGTTGTTGGTGGGCGTCGTTCGGGCTTGGCGGAACAGGGTTCGAGCGTCGACCTGCGCTGCCATTTGGGCCAGTCGTCGCCGGTCAAGTTGACCTTCGGGAAGCCCGAACCGCCACTCGGTCGGCGTGGGGGTAGCAAAAATCTTGCGATAGCGAAGAGCGAGCCGCTGCGAGCTCACCGACTGGGCTCGAACCAACTCGTCGAGCTCGGCACGAGCCGTGCGCAGCCGCTCAGCGCGGTACAGGTCGGCGCCGGCGAGCACCACGTCAAACTCGTCGGCGAAGACTCGGTAGCCGCCGAGCTCGGTGAGCGACTCGACATCGTCGGGCTCGCCCAGCCCACCGCCGGTTGCGACCCCCGAGGCGCTGGCGTGATCACCGTCGACCCACTCGGGGGGCACCAGCATGCGGTACCGGGCTGCGGCCTCGACTCGATTTGCTTCGGTCGTGTCGGCGGCCATCTCGCTGATCAGTCGAGCCATCTCAAGTGCAGCCTTGGCGAAGGCCCGCTGGTCGGTGCGGGTCTCTGAAATGCGCTTGAGGGCGTGGCCCACCAGGCGACCGAGTCGAGCGCGAGGTGCTTCGATAATCGAATCGACTTCTTCGTCGGTCAGGCCAAGGCCAAGACGGGCCCGAGCCATGTGGGTCAGTGTGTAGACCAGCAGGCCAACGCCGCTTTCGGCCACGCCTTGGGCTCGGGCGTTGCGACACCACGCATTGGTGACGACCCCAAGGTTGTGTCGGACCCCGGGCAGTTCAGGCGCCAATGATTGGCAGCGCAACTGTTCGAGCACGTCGAAGACCACTCGCTCGAGCGGGGCGTCTGGGCGCAGTGTGCGATGCAGCCGGGGATCACTGTGGCGCAGCACGAGGGCGAGCGCGTCAGCGATGCCGCGTTGCACGCGTGGATCGTCGCTCGCTAGCAGGGTCAGATAGGGCGACGCAAGGTCGACCGTGCCAGCCGTCGACCGAAGAAGGGTGCCACGCAGCTCGGCCTGAGGGTCGGCACCGACGGCCCGCAACGCAGCAGATCGTCGGCGGTCGAGCGCACGAATAGTCGCCATTGCCCGGGGGTAGCTTCAGTCGCTCAGTTGATGCGCGGGGTCGAGTTCGGTGTCGAACGCACGCTGCCAATACTCGGCAAAGATCGGCCGCTCGGCCTCGTCGCTCTTGTTCAGAAACGACACGTCGAACGCGAGTCGAACGCTGCCAAAGATGCCAGCGTTGTCGGCCCAGTCGATGACGGTGCGCGGCGACAGCACCGTCGAAACGTCGCCGGCGACGAAACCCGTTCGGGTCATGGCAGCCAGCGCCACCATTTGATCGACCGTCGCCGGGTCGGCGTTGGGCACTCGGGCCAGCACGATCTCGGTTTCTGCGGCGGGTTCGAGATAGTCGAGTCGGGCCACGATGTTCCAGCGGTCGACTTGGGCCTGATTCAGTACCTGCGTGCCGTGGTACAGACCGCTCATGTCGCCGAGCCCGACGGTGTTGGCCGTGGCAAACAGCCGGAAGTCGGCGTGCGGTGTAAGCACCTGGTTTTGGTCAAGCAGCGTGAACTTGCCCTCGCGTTCGAGAATCCGCTGGATCACGAACATCACATCGGGGCGCCCGGCGTCGAGCTCGTCGAACACCAACGCAACCGGCCGCTGAATTGCCCACGGCAGCACGCCGTGTTGAAACTCGGTCACCTGCATGCCGTCTCGAATCACGACCGCGTCGCGACCGACCAAGTCCATGCGGGTGATGTGACCGTCGAGGTTGACCCGCACCATCGGCCAGTTCAGCCGGGCCGCGACCTGTTCGAGGTGGGTCGACTTGCCGGTGCCGTGTGCACCTTGCACCAGTACGCGTCGGTTGTGCTCGAAGCCAGCGAGAATCGCGGTCGTTACCGCAGGATCAAACCGGTACGCCTCGTCAATCACGGGAACGTGATCAGCCAGCTCTCCCCCATCAGGAAAGACGCGCACCGACAGAGTGCTCTCAAACCCGAAGAGTTCGGACGTGGTGTTCATGAAGGGATCACGCTACCGATGGCCCCGAAGGAGCGAGGGACCGAGCGACTGGACTCAGAATTCCGCAGAGCGCCCCGAGCGAAGCGAAGGCGCGATTGCGAGTTAAACAAAGTCCTTGTATTGAGGCAAGTGACGCACGGGAGTGCTGAGTGCGTCTTTGCGGAAGGGGTCGCCGAGCTCTTGGGTGCACATGATCTCGATGACCGTGGTCTTGCCCTCGTTCATCTGGGCCGCGATCGCATCGGTCAGCGCAGCGCCGACGTTGTCGATCTTGTCGACCCGAATGCCCTCGGCACCCATGGCCTTGGCGATCTCTGAGTAGCTTTCGCCACCATCGAGTTCACCAGCGACGAAGCGTCGACCGTAGAAGTCGACCTGGTTCTTCTTCTCGGCGCCCCACTGGCGGTTGTGGAACACCACCGCAGTCACCGGAATGTCGTGGCGAACGGCGGTCATGATCTCGGTCATGCTCATCGCCCATGCACCATCGCCGGCATAGCTCACGGCCGGGCGATCGGGGGCGGCCTTCTTGGCGCCGATGATGGTCGGAAGCGCATAGCCACAGTTGCCCCAGCTCATGGCGGCGAAGAAGCTGCGGGGCTCTTCAAAGCGCAGGTAGCTGTTGGCGACCGAGTTGATGTTGCCGATGTCGGTCGAGACCATCACTCGGGCCGGCATGGCCTTTTCGAGTTCACGCAACACCTGGCGTGGGTGCAGCCAGTCGCCGGGCCAATCCTTTTCGGCGGTGTCAATTGCTTCGGTTGACCAGTCGTCTTTTTCGTGAATCCACTCGTCGAGCTCGTCTTCCCAGAGCTGCTTCTGTTCGGCGGTCTTGGCGGCGCGGGCCTCGGTGGTCGCGTCACACGCCAGCTCTCGATCGGCGAGTCGCTCAAGCAGCGCAACGGCTGCTTCGCCAGCGTCACCGTGAATGCCGACCGAGATCGGCTTGACGAGGCCGAGCATCTTGTGGTCGGCGTCGATCTGAATGATCTTGGCATCGGCGGGCCAGTAGTCCATGTCGTGCTGGGGCAGCGTGCCGAACGGGCCGAGACGAGTGCCGAGCGCAATTACGACGTCGGCCTCAGAGATCAGACGCATTGCGGCCTTAGAACCCTGGTAGCCGAGTGGGCCGGTCCACTGGGGGTGCGAGGCCGGGAACGAGTCGTTGTGCAAGTAGCTGTTGACCACTGGGCAGCCCAGGCGCTCGGCGAGTGCAACGCACTCGGCCATGGCGTCGCCCATGACGACGCCACCACCGCTGAGCAGTACCGGGTTCGCGGCGCCAGCGATCAGGTCAGCGGCTTCGTCGAGGGCTGCCGAGCTGCCGGCACCTCGACCGAACTTGGCGGGCTTGGGGATCTCGACATCGATGTCGCCGTAGAACCGGTCACGGGGAATGTTGAGCTGGGTCGGGCCCATCTCAGACAGTGCACGGTCAAAGCAGCGCGACGTGAGCTCGGCCATGCGACGCTCGTTGTTGACGTGGCCCTGATACTTGGTGAACTCTTCGAACATCGGCAGCTGGTTGGCTTCTTGGAAGCCGCCGAGGCCGATGCCCATCGTGCCTGTTTGCGGCGTCACGATCACGACGGGCGAGTGCGCCCAGAACGCGGCAGCAATTGCGGTCACGCAGTTTGAGATGCCGGGGCCGTTCTGGCCAATGACAACACCCTGGCGGCCGCTCACGCGGGCATAGCCGTCGGCCATGTGGGCAGCACCCTGTTCGTGCACCACGGGCACGAGTTCGATACCGGCGGGGGCAAAGATGTCCATAGCGTCCATGAACGCGGAGCCCATGATGCCAAAGGCGGTCGTCACCCCATGGGCTACGAGTGTTTCAACAAAGGCCTCGCTGGGCGTCATTCTGGTCACGGGTTTGCTCCTGGCTCGAGATTCATGCGGTCGCACCTGGCGTAGGGCGATTCCACATGCTGGAATGGCTGTTTCAGAGTCTCATTCGAACCAGAGACGCTGTCAACTCGAAACACCGGTTTTTGATGAACACCTCTCGGCATACAACAGACACGCCGACAAAACGCATCCACGGCACCCAGGCCATCGACCGCGCGCTCGAAGTGTTGTCGAGCTTTGTCGAAACTGCTGAGCAGGGCATCACCGACATCGCAGCCCGCACCGACCTGAGCCCGAGCACCGTGCACCGCATTGTTCGAGCCCTCGTGGCTAACGGCTACCTGGCCCAAGGTGCAAACGACCGGTACAGCTTTGGCCATGCGACGCTTGTGCTGGGCCAGAGCGCCCGCGATGCGCTCGGCTTTGGCACGGCTCTGCCGATACTCGAACAACTTGGCGGCGAGACCGGCGAGTCGATCAACATGGGCGTGCGCGACGGCAACGAGGTCGTTGTCGTGCTGCGCGTCGAATCAGTGCAGCCGCTTCGCTTTGACCAGCCGATCGGCTCGCGCATTTCGCTGCACTGCTCATCGATGGGCAAGTCGCTTATGGCATTCAGCGACTTCGATATCGACGCCCTCGATCTCACCGCAGTAACCCCTGCCACCATCACGACGACCAAGCATCTGACGGCCGAGCTCGCCGAAATCAGCAAACGTGGGTTCAGCTTCGACCACGAAGAGAGCATCGTCGGCGTCAGTTGTGTAGGCGCTCCGATTCTCGACGGCGACGGCACCGCGGTTGCCGCTATCGCCGTGCAAGCACCGACCGTACGAATGACCCCCGAGCGCCAGATGCATCTCGGTCGCCGTCTCACCCAGGCGTGTGCAACCATCGGTGAGGCGATGCGCCTAACCGAGACCGGTTAGCGACTCGACCGCGATCGAACCAGCAATGCCAGCGGGTGCTCGATGGGCTGATCACCAAACCGCGCTGCCTGGCTGCGGCACGAGTAGCCGGTTGCGACAGCCAGCCGATCGCCACGCATTTCGGGTGCCCACGATCGGTCCCATAGCGTTCGCGACATGGCCTGGTTGGCCTGCTCGTGGCCAAAGACTCCTGCCATGCCGCAACAGCCAATGTTGGGCACCGCCACCGAGTACCCGGCCGCCTCAAGCACCTGCTTCCAGCCCTGAAGCATGTCGGGAGCGGTAGCCCGCTCGGTGCAGTGACCCAACAAAGCAACTTCTGCGCCATCGCCGATCGCGTCGAGCTGATCGAGTCGATCGAGAATCATGTCGGGTAGCGAACGCACTGCGTGTGCCGGGTAGTCAGATATCTGCTGCGGGTACTCGTGCTGGTGCAACAGCGCAACCGCCGGTTCGATGACGACCGGAGTGGCGCCCGCCGCAATGACCGATCGCACGATCTCGCCATGGCGTTGAGCCACTTTGGCGAACCGAGCGCGCTGGCCTTTGACGTGGTCGAACTTACCCGAGCCGACGAACGGGGCGACCCGCACGGCATAGCCCAACTCGCTCAGCAGGTCGACGGCGCTCGACAGGGTGTTCGCTTCGAGCGCACTCGTGAAGACGTCTGGCAAGATCACAATCTCTACCAAGCCAGAGTCGGCGGGGTCGAATGCTGCGTGCTTGTTCGCCGACTGCTTAGGGGCCGGAAGATCGACCAAGCCGAGCGCTCGCCCGGCGGGGCCAACACCCAGTGCCGCCAGCCGAGGGAATCGCGCTGCGGTCGCGGCGAGCTGCTCGAAGTACGTCATGATGCGGTGGCTGACCGGTCGACGTCGTTGCCGGTAGTAGGCATCGAAGAAGCGCGACTTCAGCTCAGCGATATCGACTTCGACCGGGCAGTGGCCGGTGCACGCAGAACACGACAGGCACTCGTCGAGATTCGCTGCGAGCGCGTCTTCGAACTCTGCGTCGCCGCGCCGGGCCCGCAACCACTCGCGCAGCAGATCGGCCCGCCCTTTGGGTGACAGCGCCGGATCGCCCGTTGCCTTGTACGACGGACACATGACCTCAGCATCGCCGTAGTGATGGCACAGGCCATTGCCGTTGCAGGCGAACGCGTGAGCAAAGTCGTTGCGCACCGAGAGATCGATCGTTTCGTCACGAGCGCCCCGCATCGGGGCCTCGGCAACCGCCACCAGCGCCTCAGTGGACTCCAAAGGCCGATACAACTTGCCGGGGTTCAACAGATCTTGCGGATCGAATGCGGACTTGACCGACCGCATAAGTCGCAGGGTCTCGGCATCGAGCACATCGGTGATGCTCTCGCCACGAAAGCCTCGACCGTGCTCACCCCACAACAGGCCGCCATGGCGATTCACGAGCGCAGTGACGTCACGGGTCAGTTCCGCCAGCTTCTCGCGTTGACTGGCGTGGGTGAGATCAAGTGCGGGTCGCACATGCACGCACCCGACATCGGCGTGGCCGAACATGCCATAGACAACCCCGGCGTCATCGAGCAGCTGGCGGAACTCGGCGATGAACGTCGCCATCGCGGCCACCGGCACTGCGCAGTCTTCGACAAAGGCCGTTGGCCGTTGCGACATCTGTGGGCCACCGGTCGCAACCTTTGCCAACAGACCAACCGCATCGGCCCGGACCTTCCAGATACTGGCCTGCTCAGCGCGATCGTCTACCAGGCCCACTATGCGAGCCAGTCCACCGGCCGTGATCTCGCCGATCGAAGCGCCAGCAGCATCAGGGGCTTCGTCGGTGTATTCGAGCAAGAGCACCGCACCGCGGTGATCGCCAACGACGGCGCCTAGCGCTGGCCAGGCTGGTGAAGATTTGCCCCGCTCAAGTGTCGTCTCGTCAAATGACTCGATGGCTGACGGCCCGGTCTCACGCAAGCGCACCGCGTCGGTCAACGCATCGTGGAAGCTGTCATAGCTGGCGACTGCCAGCACCGGTCGAGTCGGTAACGGGGTCAGCCGCAAGGTCGCTTGGGTGATGATCGCAAGCGTGCCCTCGGCCCCGCACAGCAGCGCGGTGGGGTCGATGATGACCCGCTGTTCATCGGCGCCGCAGGAATCGTCGATGCGACGCAAGCGATCGATGCCGTAGCCGCTGAACCCGCGAGCCAGTTCGGGCAGCGCGAATGTCGTTGTCTCATCGATCGCCAGCGCGAGCAGTCGAGCCCATAGTGCAGCACCCGCACCCTCGCCAGCAGCGCGCGCTTCGGCCTCGGCGATCGTGATCGGCTCGGCGACCCAGGGCGTGCCGTCGGCCAGCAGCACTTTGAGTCGCAGCACGTGGCGATGGGCCCGGCCGTGGATCAACGAGCCCTTGCCGGCAGCATCGGTCGAGATCATGCCCCCGACCGTGGCCCGATTGAGGGTCGACGTATGCGGCGCCCAAAACAACCCGTGGTCAGCCAGCTGCTCATTGAGCTGCGCGGTCACGATGCCGGGTTCGACGATCGCTGTACGAGCGTCGACGTCGAAGCTGATCAGCTTCGACAGATTGCGTTTGAGGTCGACCATCGTCGACGCCGTCAGGCTCTGGCCGTTGGTGCCGGTGCCACCACCGCGAGCAGCAATCGCCCTGGGTGCCGCAAGCGCCCAGTTGTCTTGCAGCACATGTTGCAGCTCCGCGACCGACGCTGGCAGCGCGATGGCCTCGGGCACGAGCTGATAGATCGAATTGTCGGTCGAGTACACCGTGCGCGACACATCGTCGGTGAGTACTACCGCGGATCGATGCGTCGGCTCAGCAGCAGTCATTGGGCCTAGGGTCACTTCGACGAGCCACGAAGACCTCTGGAGTACGTGCCATGCTCTGCGAATATTACGACCTAGCGTCGACAAGCGGCGACGATGCGTTCAGCGTTGACGCCTCGAACATTACGTTTGGGCCCGGATGCCTGCGCGAAGCGGGCGATGTTGCCCGCAGCCTTGGCATCTCACGCATTGCCGTGTTTAGCGACGCAAGCCTCGCTCGAACCGAACACGTCGAAGTCGTGCTGACGTCGCTGCGGGCTGCCTCGGTCGATGTTGCGCTCTACGACGACGTGCGGGTCGAGCCCACCGACGAATCGTTCAAGGCCGGCACCAAGTTCGCCGCTGACGCCGACGTCGACGGCTTCATCTCGGTCGGCGGCGGCTCGGTGATCGACACCGCCAAAGCCGCCAACCTGTACTCGACGCACCCCGCCGACTTCCTCGCCTACGTCAACGCGCCAATCGGCGCTGGCACCGCGGTGCCGGGGCCGATCAAGCCCCATATCGCGTGTCCGACCACCAGCGGCACCGGCAGCGAATGCACCGGCATCGCAGTATTCGATCTGCTCGAGATCAAGGCCAAGACCGGCATCGCATCAAAAATGATTCGACCTGACCGAGCGCTGATCGATCCGAACGTCACGGCAACGCTGCCAGCCAACGTTGTTGCTTCGAGCGCGTTCGATGTGCTCAGTCATGCGCTTGAGTCCTATACCGCTCGGCCGTATTCGCAGCGGCCGGCGCCAGGTGCGCCCTCGCTGCGGCCTTCGAGCCAAGGCGCTAACCCGTGGAGCGACCTTGGGTGCGGCGAAGCGCTACGTCTGATCGGACTGTTCCTCGAGCGGGGCGTCGCCGACGCTGACGACACCGAGGCCCGACACCAACTGCTGTGGGCGTCGACCCTGGCCGGCATCGCGTTCGGCAACGCCGGCTGTCACGTACCCCACGCCATGTCGTACTCGGTCGCTGGCCTGGTCACCGACTACTGCCCGCACGGCTGGCCTCAAGGCGCGCCGATCGTGCCGCACGGCATGTCAGTGATCGTGAACTCGCCGTCGGTGTTTCGCCACACCGCAGCCGGGCACCCTCAACGACACCTCGACGGCGCTCAATGGCTTGGCGCAGACGTCAGCGACATTGGGCCCGACGAGGCCGGCCCGGTGCTCGCCGAGCAGGTGATTGCACTCATGCAAGCCACCGACATGCCCAACGGCCTGACCGGGGTCGGCTACACGGCCGCCGACGTACCAGTTCTTGTCGAGGGGTCACTTCCCCAACGTCGGTTGCTCGACAACGCCCCCATCGAGATCGACCGCGAGACCCTCACCACCCTCTACGAAGGCGCCCTCACCTACTGGGAGTAACGATCTGTGCGACGAAAACCACCTGTCACGTGGTTTTCGTCGAAAATTTCGCTCGCGGTGCCGCTAGCCGGCTTGGGTGCGGATGCCGTCGCAGAGCAGTTCGATCATGCCGTCGAAGGTGTCGTCGAGATCGTGGGGGTGCGGGTGACCGTCGCCCGATTCGAGATGCACGAAACCGTGAAACGCTGATCGCAACGCCCGGGCTGCATGCACCCGATGGTCTTCGTCGAGATCGAAGCCATTCAGCGCCTGCGCAATTACCGACACGATCCGCTCGACAGCCTCTTCGAGTTCGTCGTCACCGGCGCACGGGTAGCGATCGGTCGCCTCGTACAAGCCACGGTTGACCATCACAATGCGGCGCCACGCCCTGCCGACCGCGGCGACTGCCTCGTCGCCTGACACACCGATCGCGGCTTCGGCCAGTGCGTCGCCCAAGAGCTCTCGACCCCGCAGACTCAACAGCCGCAACAGGTCGTTCCAGCTCTCGATGTGCCGGTACAGGGCCGGCTGTTGCACGCCGAGATCGGCGGCGATCTTGGTCAGCGTGAGGTTCTCAAGCCCGTCGGCATCGGCGAGGCGAGCCGCCGAATCAAGAATGCGCTGTTGGTCAAGTGGGATTCGCTTCGTCACCGGTGCTCCCCAGAACTAGTTGGGCAGGGAGCGGTCACCTCTGAGCTAGGTGATACCACAGCGCCGATCAACGAGCATCACGACGAAGCGTGTGCATTTCGCCACACCTGCTCGCCGATCGCGTCGATGGCGGTCAGAGTGACGTCAATATCAGAGGCACTGACGTCGGGATTCATGAACAACAGGCGGAAGCCGTTAACGCCGTGCACCGGCTGAAACCCCAACATTGCCGTGCCATCGGCCTGGAGCTGGGCCTTAATCGCAGGTGCGATCGCATGCAGCTCGGCCCGTTCGGCGTCAGAGAGCGATTCGACTGGGCGATCCCGAAACGGTTCGGGCACCCATCGAAAGATCACATTGGTAAAGTCGCCCGCGACCACGGTGTCAAACGCTGGACTGCGCTCGGTGATCTGCTCACGGGCGTGGTCGGCCAACGCGACCGAGTGATCGATACGAGCGGCAAACCCAGCATCGCCGTGCACCTTCCATGCGAGCCACAGCTTGAGCGCGTCGACCCGTCGAGCACATTGGAAGTGACGGTCGCCCGAATCGAACTCGCCGTGCAGCTTGTCGGGCTGGAAGATGTAGTCGGCCCCGGTCGAAAAGCACGGGCCCAGTTGCGTCGGGTCAGCGACGAGCAGCGCCGTGCACTGCTGGGTCATGCCCATCATCTTGTGCAGGTTCCATACAAACGAGTCTGCTCGCACGATGCCGTCAAGGCGGTGACGCTGCGACGGCGAGAACAGAGCCGAACCGCCGTAGCAACCGTCGACGTGCAGCCACAGTTCATGCTCGGCGCAGACGTCGGCGATCAGATCGAGATCATCAAACGCAGAGGTCACCGTGGTGCCAGCGGTCGCGATGACACAAAACGGCACCGACCCGCCAGCTTTCTCGTCGGTGATCGCCTGGCGCAACGCATCGATGCGCATCGCACCGTCGGCATCAGACTCGACCTTGATCACCGAGTCCATACCCAAGCCCAGTAGCGCCGCTGACTTGACTGCGGCGTAGTGCCCCGCGTCAGACACGAACAGGACCAATCGCTCGCCGGTTGCACCTTGGCGCACGATGTCAGGGTTCTGGCGGTGTCTTGCCAGTTGCAGCGCGTAGAGCGTGGCCGAGCTTCCGCCCGGAGCAAACATGCCCGGCGGCAGCTGATCATGGTCAGCCATGCCGGCGACCGCTGCGAGCTTGCGTAGCACGGCGTCTTCGAGCAACGTGAAGACCGGCGCTGCTTCAAACGTCGCGTTGGTGGTATTGAGCGCGGCGCCCAGCCAGTCGCCTGCAACCGCTACCGGATCGGGGCCGGCAAAGTTCTGGTTCAAGAAACGCGGGTGCGACGTCTGCACCGAATGCTCGACAATGAGCTCGCATGCCGCGCCAAGCGCATCGAGGTCGATCGATTCAACCCGATCACCGAGAGGAATCGGGGCAACGCGAGCGAAGCGTTCGTACAGCTCGGCGGGCGATGCCAAGCGCACGACCGGGTCATTGCCTCGGGGTGGCTCAAAGACGTAACGCTGGGCAACCTTGCTGATCGCTGCGGCCGCCAGTGAACCTTGGCTCACGCTCTCAGATTCGGACACCTCGGTCAGCCGCGCCCTCGCCAAGGAATAAACCGCTCTTCGAGCTTTCGCATGATCAGATCGAGCAGCACACCAATGAGGCCAATCAAGATGATGCCGAATACCACCATGCCGTTGCGAAAGAACGTGCGGGCAGTCCAGATCATTGCACCTAGGCCCTCTTGGGAGCCCACGAGTTCGGCGGCGACCAGGGTGCCCCAGCAGACGCCGATCGCGACTCGCGCACCAACGAAGATCTCGGGCAACGCGTTGGGCAGAATCACGTGGCGCAAGATTTGCTTCTTTGATGCGCCAAGCGAATAGGCGGCATGCACCTTGGAGACCCGCACACCGGTAACCCCGGCGCGAGCGGCGATCACCATGATGAAGAAGGCTGCGAAGAACAACATGACGATCGCGGGCCGGTCGCCGATGCCGAACCACAGAATCAGCAGTGGGATGAACGCCAGCGGAGGAATCGGGCGAAAGAGTTCGATAAGCGGATCGAAGATGCCGCGCAAGGTGTTCGACAGACCCATGGCAAGCCCGACCGGCACGCCAATGATGACGCCCAGGAAGAAACCGAGGATGATGCGCTTGAGGCTCGCGAAAAGATGTTCGGCCAACGTGACGGTCTGGAAGCCTTCGGTGGCGAGCAGCCAACCTTCGTCAAAGGTCTTCTTGGGGCCCGGGAAGAACGTCGAGTCGGTCAAGCCAATGGCCTCGCTGATCGCCCACAGCCCGACGAGACTGACGACCGTCACGAGCGAAATGAGCGGATTGCCGGTCACTGCAGCGCCGTCGCCAAAGGTCACCGTCTTTCGCTGGTTCGTGCCGTCGTGACCACCCAGGCGGTCCATCAACGACCCGCGTACGTTGTTGTCGTTCTGGCTCATGCGCCGTCGTGTCCCATGATTTGTTCTTCCATTTCCCAGATCAGTGACAGGATTTCTTCTCGCTTGTCGACGAACTCCGGAGAGTTCTTGAGTTCACGTGGATCGTTGGTCAACCCGGCTCGAGCGAAGGGCAGCTCGTAGGTGCGTTCGATGCGACCGGGTCGCGGTGCCATTACGAAGAGCCGATCACCCAAAAACAACGCTTCTTCGACCGAGTGAGTCACCAGCACGATCGTCTTCGACGTGCGATCCCACAGCTCCAGGATCAGACCCTGCATCTTCTCTCGAGTGAGCGCATCGAGGGCACCGAGCGGTTCGTCCATCAGCATGAGGGCCGGATCGTTCGCCAGTGCGCGGGCCAGCGCGACTCGCTGCTGCATGCCACCTGACAACTCATAGACAGCCTTTTCGCCAAAGTCACCGAGGCCGACAGTGGCCAACAAGTCGTTGACCGTGGTGTCGATAGCGGAACTTTCGACACCGTTCATGCGGGGTCCAAAGCCAACGTTTTCAGCGACCGTCATCCACTCGAACAGCGCTCCCTGTTGAAACACCATGCCTCGGTCTTGGCCAGGGCCAGAGATGGGTCGATCGCCGAGCTTGATAGAGCCCGACGTCGACGCAAGAAAGCCAGCGACAATATTGAGCAACGTGGTCTTGCCGCAGCCCGACGGACCAAGAAGGGTGAGGATTCTCCCCTCTTCGAGCGAGAACGAGACATCCTTCAACGCCTCGACCGACCCTCCGTCGGGAAGTTCATAGATCATGCCGAGCTTGTCGGCGACCAGATCACTCATTTGTATTCTTCATGTGCACTGCCCCCAGCATCGCGTCACGTGACGACCTTCGCTTCAAAAAGCGGTTGGGAGGGCTCCAACGGAACCCTCCCAGCCAGTGTGAATTACCTGAAGAGCTAGCTATTCAGTTCTTCGAGCAGCGAGGTGTCAATCACTGCGCTGTAGTCATCAAGCTTTGACTCGAGTGCGCCCTCTTCGACGAACAGGTCAGCGACCTCGTTCATGAAGTTAGGCACGTCGTTGCCGAACCACTTGTCACTCAGCTGGTCACTGATCGTGGGGAAGCTGAAGGTTGCTAGCGAACCTGCGGCGTCTTCTTCGGTCATACCCGACTCGGTCGAGATGGCAGAGATGCGGGAGTCGGGATCAGATTCCCAGCCGCGGTTGGCCTGTTCGGTGACCCGAAGGAATGCCTCGACCACGTCGCTGTGGTCTTCAACAAAGTCGCCACGAGCCGACGTGACGTCGAAGACCTTGAGGCCAATCTCGTCTTCCATCTCGGCACCTGTCATGAGGATGTTGCCGGCTTCGAGCATGCGGTTGAGACCGCCACCCCAGCCACATGACATGTCAACGTCGCCACCCTGAATGGCAGCAGCGCCTTCGGCAGGGTCGAGGTTCACGATGTCAAAGCTGTCGGTATCAACACCCAAGTACTGCATGGATTTGAGCATCTTGTAATGGGCGACGGTGCCAAGTGGCACAGAAACCGTGGCGCCATTGAGTGCGGCTGCGGCGTTGTTTCGGTCGACACCCAGTTCGCTGCGCACGACGCAGTTGTCGTTCTCGGCATAGGAAACAGCAACGTCGACCATGACGATGTCTTGACCTGCAGACACGGCGTTCACGAACGGCACGAGACCCTGTGAGTAGGCGATGTCGATGTCACCCGACGCCATTGCTGCCGACATTTCGACGCCGGTGTTGAATGGCGTCCAGTTCACCGTCAGGCCGAGTTCGTCGTCGAAGGTGCCGTCGTTCTGCTCGAACTGGTTCGGCAATGGCCACTCGAGGAAGTACGCAACGTTGAGCTCGTCGAGATCGTCGCCACCACCACCGCAAGATGCGGCGATGAGCGAGACGATAAGGAGCAAGCTTCCCGTAAGGATTGATTTAGTTTTCACCGTGATTACCCTCCATGGATCAGGTGTCGGCACGACCGTAGCAGACATGAGTTAGCTAGTTTTGCGTTACGGTAAGACTCTTTAACAGATCGAGAACCGTGCCGATTTCGTACCTCAAGCAGGCCCCACGGCCGTTCAATGAGTCTGACCCCACGGTGGGTGCAACCGTCTCGTCGATGCTTGCGGCCCTCGAGCGCCACGGTGAAGACGAAGCCCGTCGGTTGGCTGCGGAGTTTGATGACTGGACTGGCCCAATCGTTATCGACCAACCGCCACTCGCCGACGCTGCGGCTGCGCTGCCCGATGAGCTGGTCGCCGATATCCGCCATGCGCATCGTCACATCGAGGCGTTCGCTGGCGCCCAAGCCGCTTCGATGTCGGAGTTCGAGATCGAAATTGCACCCGGCTTAGTCGCCGGCCAACGCCTCGTACCCGTGTCAACCGCCGGCTGCTATGTGCCAGCGGGGCGCTTCGCCCACATCGCGTCGGCACTGATGAGCGTCACGACCGCCAAGGTCGCAGGTGTCGACAACATCGTCGTGGCGTCGCCGGCGCGGCCAGACCGCAACGGGGTGCATCCGGCCATCGCCTTTGCCGCCCAGCTCGCGGGCGCAACCCACCTACTCGGCTTGGGCGGTGTGCAGGGCCTCAGCGCTCTCGCGTATGGCTTGTTCACCGGGCTTCGGGCCGATGTGATCGTTGGCCCCGGAAACAGCTACGTGGCCGAGGCCAAGCGTCAACTCTTCGGGCTCGTCGGCATCGATGTCATTGCCGGGCCAACCGAATCAATGGTCGTGGCCGACGACACCGCCAACGCCCACACTGTCGCCACCGATCTCGTCGGCCAAGCCGAGCACGGGCCCGACTCGCCGGTCTGGCTGGTGACGACATCGCAGCGACTCGCTGAACAAGTTGGGGCCATCGTCGACGACCTGGCCAGCGATCTGCCCGACCCGGCCCGCACGTCGGCGCTCTCGGCATGGCGCGACCACGGCGAGATCATTCTTGCTGACACCCGCGAAGAGGCCGCTGCGTGCTGTGACGACTACGCGCCCGAACATCTGCAGGTCATGTGCAGTGACCTCGACTGGTGGCGCCATCGCTTGCGCAACTACGGCTCGTTGTTCCTCGGCGAAGAAACGACCGTGACCTTTGGCGATAAGTCGAGCGGCCCGAACCACATCTTGCCGACCGGCCGAGCCGCCCGGTACAGCGGCGGTCTCAACGTGCACCGGTTCATCAAGCAGTTGACGTGGCAAGAGCTCACCCCCGAGGCCAGCTCAGCGGAGGCCCCGATCGCAGCGCGCATCTCGCGCTACGAAGGCATGGAAGGACACGCACGTAGCGCCGACCTGCGCGCGGCGGGCACCTGATCAGTGTCAGTCCCGCATCTCGACGTTGACCTCACGTCGCCGCCGCCGCTTCCGCCCCGGGCGATCGAACGGGCTAACGAGCTGATGAGTTCGGGTCACCTGTTTCGCTATGGCGAGACGGGTGCAGCGATAACCGACGCTGCATTGCTCGAACGCGACTTCGCGCGGCTGATCGGGCGTTCGTATGCGATCGCCTTCAATAGCTGTGGTGCGTCACTTGCGGTCGGGCTGCGGGCCAGCGGCGTGACAACCGGCGACGACGTGTTGATGAACGCGTTTACCCTCGCGCCCGTTCCCGGTGCGATCGCCCACGTGGGTGCCAACCCGATCTTGGTCGAGATCGACGAGAACTACTGCGTTGACCTCGACTCGCTTCGACGCAGCGCCGATGCCACCGGAGCCAAGCACTTCTTGTTGTCCTACATGCGCGGGCATATTCCCGATATGAATGCAGTGCTCGCCATCTGCGAAGAGCGTGGCATTACCGTCATCGAAGACTGCGCGCACACCATGGGGGCGACCTGGGCGGGCCGACCAACCGGCAGCCTCGGCACTGTCGGGTGCTTCTCGACCCAAACGTTCAAGCACGCGAACAGCGGCGAGGGCGGCCTGCTTGTCACCGATGATCCTGACATTGCCGCGCAAGCCGTGCTGCTATCGGGCAGCTACATGCTCTACGAGCAACATGGCGCAGCGCCCAATCACGAGCACTTCGAACGGCACCGTCTGACGACCCCCAACTGGTCGATGCGCATGTCGGCCCTCGCAGCCGCTCTCGTGCACCCGCAGCTCGAACTGTTACCTGAACGGGCCGCCATATGGCGCCGCCTTTATCACCGAGTCGCACATGGCCTTCGCGACCACCCGGGCCTTCATCTGCCCGCACGTCTCGACGGGTTCGTGCCGTCGTCGATCCAATTCACCGTGCTCGATCGCAGCAACGACGACATGCAACGATGGCTGGGGCGCTGTGCAGACCATGGCCTGCACATCAAATGGTTCGGCGCCGACGAGCCGGTGGGCTTCACAAGCCGTTTCGACCACTGGCGCTATGCCGATGAGCAGTCGCTCGCAGCAACGCTCGCGACCCTGCGCGGGTTGTGCGACATCCGGCTGCCGCTGTCGCTCACTGACGCCGACTGCGACACAATCGCAGCGATCGTGACCCAGACGCTCGACGGTTAGGCGTCGGCACCTGCCTGCACCGATGCAATGAGCGTCACGTTGATCACATCATCGACGCTGCAGCCGCGCGAGAGATCGTGCAGCACACCAGTGAGGCCCTGCAACAGCGGCCCAAACGCCCGGGCCTGACCGAGGCGCTCGGTGATCTTGTACGCAATGTTGCCCGAATCGAGATCGGGGAAGATGAACACATTGGCTCGGCCAGCGACGGCGGACTCAGGCGCCTTTTGTTCGGCGATCGAGGGCACCCATGCAGCGTCAAACTGCAGCTCACCGTCGATCGCCAACGACGGCTCGAGTTCGCGCGCCAAGGCCGTCGCGGCCTGCACCTTGTCGACTCGGCCGTGGCTGGCGCTTGCCTTGGTCGAAAAGCTCAGCATCGCGGTGCGAGGTTCTTGGCCAGTGAGTTGACGAAATGTCGCCGACGTCGAAATCGCGATGCGGGCCAGTTGCTCTGCGTCAGGATCGGGGTTGACGCCACAGTCGCCATAAGCAAGCGGTGAACCGTCGGGCAGCACCATCAAGAAGCTGCTGCTGAGCAAGCCAACAGATTCGTCGACACCCAGCACCCGCAGCCCGGCTCGCAGCACGTCACTGGTCGGCCGGATGGCGCCAGCCACGCAACCCGCTGCCCAGCCAGCCCGCACCAGAATTGCCCCGATCACGTAGGGGTCATCGAGATCGATCTCTCGATCGATCGACGCCGCATAGGCCACCGCGTCGGCGGCGGCCTGGTCGACGGCCAGGTCGCCCACATCAGCAAGCGTCATGATGTCGCGCCCGATGAGTACGGGATCAGCCAGCTTCTCGGCCGACAGAACGCGAGCGGCGGCTTGCACTCGAGCATCGGCACCGTCGGCGAGCACGATACGGCTCGGCGCAGCGCTCGCGATCGAACGCCAGTAGTCAAGTGTTGCCGAAGTGGTCACCGCCAGAAGGTAACCGACCTAACTGGCCGTGAGCCAGGCCTGGGTTCGCTCGACGACTTGGTCGACCCGTGCGACAAGATCATCGATGACTGCCTTGTCGGCAACGAGTGGCGGTGAAATCGTAAGAAAGGTCGCCCCGCGGTCATCGGGGCGAATCATGATCTGTGCGTCGCGCAAGAAGCCCGACAGCACGCCGCCTCGAAGTGCCAGGTGCTGGTCGTTGCTTAGCTCAACAGCGTTAGCGGCATCGGCACAGAACTCGACGGCGTAGAAGAACCCGCTGCCGCGCACTTCGCTGACACAGTTGTGGGCGTTCATGACAGCCTCGAGCTGACTGCGAAAGTAGCCCTCGTGCGCCAGCACGTGCTCAAAGATGGCCTCATCGTGCATGGCCCGCATGTTCGCGATCGCCACGGCAGTCGCGACCGGGTGACCGCCAAAGGTCGACCCATGGGCGAACATCTCGACGTCGGATTCCCAGATGGCCTCAACTAGCTGGCCGCGCACCATGACACCGCCGAGCGGCTGGTAGGCGCTCGTGACACCCTTGGCAAACGTGATCATGTCGGGCACCACGCCGAACCGTTCGCTGCCGGTGAAGTGGCCGAGACGCCCAAAGGCGTTGATGACCTCGTCGGCGCACAGCAACACGCCGTACTTGTCACAGATGCGGCGCAGCTCTTGCCAATACCCATCAGGCGGCACGACGGCGCCGCGACCGTTCTGCACAGGCTCAGCTATCACCATGGCAACGGTTTCTGGCCCTTCGGCCACGATCATTGCTTCGATCGCCTTGACCGACTCGAGATCAGCGGCGGTTCCGCCCTCGGGGATTTCGTCGTTGTGGGTGTTGCGAACGTGGCGCACGCCGTCGAACAGCAACGGCCCAAAGTGGGCTTTGAACTTCGGTATGCCGGTCACCGCCAGCGCGCCAAGGGTGGTGCCGTGATAGGCCCATTCACGAGCGATGACCTTATATCGGTCGGTGTCACCCTGGCTGAGGTGATAGTTGCGGGCGAACTTGATTGCCGACTCGACGGCCTCAGAGCCTGAGTTGACAAAGAAGACCTTGTCGATGTCGCCCGGGGCTCGCTCGGCGATCATGCCGGCTGCCTCGGTTGCGCTCGGGTGAGTGAATCCCCAGTTAGGGAAGAACGCAAGCTTGTCCATCTGCTTGGCGGCAGCGGCGGTCAGGTCAGACCGACCGTGACCAAGGTTGGTGCAGAACAAGCCAGCCAGGCCGTCGAGATACTTGTTGCCGTCGGTGTCCCAGACGTAGCACCCCTCGCCGCGTTCTATCGTGGCGAGATGATCACTCTTCCAGGCAGCGCCTTTGGTGAAGTGCGGAAGCAAATGCGCTTGCGCTACCTCGCGTGCGTCTCGTGCGAAGATCTCGCTTGCTGTTTCCATCACTCCCCCGGGGTGTGTTGAACATATTCACTGAGGGTGACGGTATCACTGTTGAGTTAGATCGTCTAGCGTCAATGTGATGAGTGCTAACCCATTATTAGGGAACAGAGATCGGTTGTTGCCGAACTCTGCCGACGTCGTGATTGTCGGCGGCGGCATTGTCGGTGCCAGCGTCGCCTATCACCTGACCCTGCGCGGCGTTACCAACATCGTGCTGCTCGAAAGAAACACCCTCACCAGCGGTACAACCTGGCACGCAGCTGGGCTCGTCGGGCAACTGCGAGCTACGCACAACATGACCGCGCTCGCGTCGTACGGCGCCGAGCTTTACGAGCAGCTCGAGCTCGATGGATTCCCTACCGGCTTCAAGCGCACCGGATCGATCGCAGTCGCAGCGAACACCGAACGCCTCGAAGAACTGCACCGAGGCGCCGACATGGCAAGTTGCTTCGGGGTCGATGTGCAACCAGTCGATGTCGACACCCTGGCGTCGCACTGGCCACTCATGCACACTGACGATCTCGTCGGCGGCGTGTGGGTGCCCGGCGATGGCCAAACGAGTCCAGTCGACACAACGATGGCCTTGGCAAACGCAGCCAAGGCCAACGGTGCTCGCATTATCGAGAACTGCGGGGTCGACGAGATTTTGACCGCTACTGGTAGTGGCGGTCAACGAGCGGTCGGGGTGCGCACGCTCGACGGCCACGAGATCCGAGCCGCCCAAACCGTGACCTGCGCGGGGCTCTGGTCACGCCACCTGGCTGCCAAGGCCGGCGTCCGCATTCCGCTGCACGGTTGCGAGCACTTCTACCTGGTCACCGAGCACATCGACGGGCTCGGCCACGGGTTGGCAACGCTGCGCGATCCCGGAAGCAATACCTACATCAAAGAAGAGACCGGGCGCATCCTCGTCGGCTTCTTCGAACCGGTCGCCAAACCAATTGATGCTCACGAGCTACCCGACGAACCCTTCGTGCACCTCGACGACGACTGGGACCACCTCGCCCCCGTCATCGAGGCGGCAATTCACCGAATGCCAATCATTGGGGAAACGGGCATCAGGCTCTTCTTCAATGGGCCCGAAAGCTTCACGCCAGACGACGCGTACATCCTCGGCGAGACACCCGAACTTGGCGACCACTTCTGCGCAGCCGGGTTCAACTCGGTCGGCATTCAGTCCGCAGCAGGGGCTGGTCGGGTGCTTGTCGACTGGATGATCGACGGCCACCCGCCCATGGACCTTGCCGACGTCGACGTGCGTCGCTTCCATCCGTTTCAAGGCAACCGTCGCTACGTGCGCGACCGCAGCACCGAAACGCTTGGGCTGCTCTACGAGATGCACTGGCCGTTCCGCCAGAAAGAGAGTGCCCGCGGTGCCCGACGATCACCGCTACACGACAAGCTCATCGCGGCTGGCGCATGCATGGGCGAGGCCACCGGCTGGGAGCGCCCCAATTGGTTCGCGGACTCGCCCGACGATGCCTACTACGAGTACAGCTACGGTCGCCAGAACTGGTTTGAGAGGTCGGCGGCCGAGCATCGAGCCACGCGTGAAGCCGTCGCGATCTTCGACCAAACCTCGTTCGCCAAGTTCGATGTTCGAGGCCGCGATGCGGTAACCCAACTCAATCAGATCTGCGCCAATGACATCGACGTAGAGCTCGGCAAGGCGGTCTATGGCGCCTGGCTCAACGAACGCGGTGGTATCGAAGCTGATCTGACCGTTACCCGACTGGGTGAAGATCACTTCTTCGTAGTCAGCGCAGTCGCCACACAGAACCGCGACTTCAACTGGCTAACGAGTCACCTCGATGGCGATGCTCACGTCAGCGCAACCGACGTGACATCAGGGTCAGCGGTCATTGCCCTGATGGGGCCGAACAGTCGCGCTCTTCTCGAATCGATCAGTGATGCGTCGTTTGACAACGACTCATTTCCCTTCGGCACGGCCCGCCATATCGATCTCGGGTACGCCACGGTGCTCGCACTGCGTATGACCTATGTCGGCGAGCTGGGCTGGGAGCTCTACGTGCCTACCGAGTTTGCGGCCCACGTCTACGAAACGATCGTTGCCGCAGGCGAGAACCACGGCTTACGTCATGCCGGCTACCACGCCCTGAACTCGCTGCGGCTCGAAAAGGGTTATCGGCACTGGGGCCACGACATCACCGACGAAGACAGCCCGCTACAGGCGGGCCTGAGCTTTGCGGTCGCATGGGACAAGCCCGACGGGTTCATCGGCCGCGACGCGCTGTTGGCCCAGCGAGAAGCTGGCCTTACGCGTCGCCTCGTGCAGTTCAAACTCGACGACCCGAAACCGCTGCTCTACCACGACGAACCAATCTTGCGCGACGGCGAGATCGTTGGACACACCACCAGCGGCATGTACGGCCACACGGTCGGCGCCGCGCTCGCGATGGGCTACGTCGCCAGCCCGGCCGAGATGTCGCGACCCGATGTGCTCGACGCCGACTTCGCCCTGCGAGTGAACGGTCAGATCGTATCTGCGACTGCCAGCTACCGACCGTTCTACGATCCCACCAGCGAGCGCCCCCGCTCGCAGTCGCTCTCGTTGGAGACCCGCTGACCATGCAAGATCGAGCACGAGTCGTGATCATCGGCGGCGGGGTTCATGGCGCGTCGCTGCTGTGGCATCTCACGCAAGAGGGCTGGACCGATGTCATGTTGGTCGAGAAGGCCGAGCTGACGTCAGGTTCGACGTGGCACGCAGCCGGCCAAATCACGCGATCGCTCGCGGACTATACGACCGCTGCGTTTCACCATTACGCACTCGAGCTCTACGACGTGCTTCCGGAAATGACCGGCCAAGAGCTGTCGCTGCACACGCCCGGCGGCATTCGGGTGGCCTACACCAACGACGAAGTCGATGCGCTCAAGACCCACCTCGGGGTCGGCCGCTACATCGGCTACCCGATCGAGCTCGTTGGCCCCAATGAGTTGGCCGAGCTGAACCCGCACTACAACTTCGACGACGTCATTGCTGGCATCTGGACCGAAGGCGAAGGCCACGTCGATCCCAGTGGCGTCACAATGGCGTTTGCGAGCGGCGCACGAGCGGCCGGGGCAACGATTGTGCGACGCAACCGGGTGCTCGAGGTCAACGCTATGGCCAATGGTGAATGGCAGGTTGTCACCGAGCGGGGCAACGTGACGTGTGAACACGTCGTCGATGCCGCCGGTTGCTACGGCGATCAAGTCGCGCAACTCAGCGGCTTCATGGTGCCCCAGGCCAACGTGCTGCACCACTACCTGGTCACCGAAGAACTGCCGCAGTTCGCCGACAACGCTGGCTGGGAAATGCCGGTCATGCGCGACAACCGCGCCGCCGGGTACATACGCCAAGAACAGACGGCCGGGCTCATCGGCATCTACGAACACCACGGCGCCGAACAGATCTGGGCCGATGGCGTTCCCTGGGATGCTGAGAACCCGCTGTTCCCCGCCGACTACGACAAGATAGCCCCCTGGCTCGCCGAGGCGTTCGAGCGGGTGCCGATCATGGGCGAGGTCGGTATCAAGCGTGCTGTACACGGAGCGATCACCCACACGACCGATGGGCACATGCTGCTTGGCCCGGCTCCCGGTTTGCGCAACTACTGGTTGAATACCGGCTCGTCGATCGGGCTGGCGTGGGGTCCGGGGGCCGGAAGAGAACTGGCTCGCTGGATGGTCCACGGCGAGACCGAACTGAGCCTGCGTCACTATGACCCTCGCCGGTTCGGATGGGCTACCCACGACTACGTCGACCCGAAGGCCGTCGAAGATTACGAGTGGATGTTCCGGGTGCACCCACCTGGCGAAGAACGACTTGCCAACCGACCGGTCCGCACCTCTGGGTTGTACGAAAGGCTCAAGTCCAAGCGGGCGATGTTCACCGAGTTCTACGGCTGGGAGCAGCCCAAGTGGTTCGTGCCTGAGGGCGACCCGCTCGAAGACGCGCACGGCTGGCGACGACCTGGCTGGTGGCCGGCCGTCCGCGAAGAATGTCGAGCGGTGCGAGAACGAGTCGCAATGATGGATCTCACCGCGTTCGCCAAGTTCGAGGTCACCGGTGCAGACGCTGGCTCGTTTCTGAATCGCGTCACAACGGGGCGCATCCCCGGCCGTGATATGCGCATCGCGCTGAATTACGTGCTGAACCCTAACGGCCGCATCGAAACCGAAGTCACCGTCACAAGGCTCGCCGACGACGCGTACTACGTGATCTCGGGTGCCATGGGCGAGAGCCGAGACTTCGACTGGCTAACGCAGTCGATCACTGCCGGCGAACAAGTCACCATCACCGACGTGTCAACCAACAACGGGGTGCTGGTACTGGTCGGCCCCCACGCCCGCGATGTGTTGTCGACCGTTGCCGATGTCGACGTGTCGAACCACGCGCTTCCGTTTCTCGGCGCGACCGTCATGTCGATTGCCGGCGTCGAAGTGCTCGCGCTACGAGTTGGCTTTACCGGCGCGCGTGGCTGGGAACTCCACATGGCCCTCGACCAGATGGAAATTGTCTACGACGCGTTGTGGGCCGCCGGCGAGTCGCACGGCATCGCCGACTTCGGCAGCCATGCGCTGAATTCGTTGCGCATCGAAAAGGCATATCTGACCCGCCACGAGCTGACCCACGACATCGGCCCGGTGCAGGCTGGCGTCGACTTCTTCGTCAAACGAGACAAGGGCGACTTCGTTGGCAAGGCTGCACTCGATACTGCGCCGACCGGCAATCCGTGGAAGCTGGTCTACCTCAAGTCGATGTGCCTGATGAGCCCGGCGCTGCCGATTGTCTCGGCGGCGAGGCGGTCTTCGCCGGTGACGAATCGGTGGGGCTCACCACGAGCGGTGGTTACGGCTTCACCGTCGACAAGAGCCTGGCATTCGCCTATGTCACCGCCGACCATGCTGCACCCGGCACTCAGCTCGGCGTGTTGATTCTCGGCGAAATGCGCTTGGCCACCGTGCTCGACGCCCCCGCCTGGGACCCCGACAACACCCACCTTCGCGGATAGCGAGGCGCCGAGAACGACCACCTAGCCATCGATGGCGCGGGCAAGCTGAACACAACCACTGATCGACCTTTAGGCTCATTGGCTGATGAGCACTCCACTTGCACCGTCGATGGATGAACCGGCGACCGGACCCGTCGCAATCATCATGGGAAGCCAAAGCGATTGGCCGACCATGAAGCTGGCGGCCGACGCACTCGACGGGCTCGGCGTTGGCTACGAGGCTCGCATCGTCTCGGCTCATCGCACACCCGACCGGCTCTTCGAGTTTGCCGAGACTGCCAAAGGCCGTGGTCTCAAGGTCATTATCGCTGGCGCCGGTGGCGCCGCTCACCTGCCGGGCATGTGTGCCGCGAAGACTCCCTTGCCAGTCCTTGGCGTGCCGATCCAGAGTCGAGTGCTGTCAGGGCGCGACAGCTTGCTGTCGATCCTGCAAATGCCAGCAGGCGTAGCTGTAGGCACCCTGGCCATTGGTGACGCAGGTGCCAAGAACGCCGCGTTGCTCGCAGCCCAGATCGTGGCGCTCAATAACACTGACGTTGCCGAACGGGTCGACGCGTTTCGGGCCGAGCAAACAGCTCGGGTCGCCGAGGTGCCGGTCGACGAGCAATGAGCGATCTCTCAGGGCCGCTGAGGTCGGGTGGCGTCATTGGGGTCTTCGGCGGCGGCCAACTTGGTCGCATGCTCGCGCTCGCCGCTGCGCCACTCGGTCTTCAAACCCACATCTTCTGCCAAAGCCGTGACGAACCAGCGACCCACGTCACGCCGCTCGTTACCACCGCCGCATTCGATGACCTCGATGCCATTGCAGCGTTCGCCGACGCGTGCGACGTCATCACCACCGAGTTCGAAAACGTGCCCGTTGAAGCCCTGACGGCGGCCGCCGAACAATGTCCGGTCGCCCCGAGCTCAATGGCGCTCAGGGTCGCGCAAGATCGCGTCACCGAGAAGACGTTCATTTCGAATCTCGGTCTTCCGGTCGCCGCATTCGCAGCGGTCGACACCGCCGCTGAACTGGTCGCAGCGAGCCAAGAGATAGCACGCCCGGGCATTGTTAAGACCCGGCGCTTCGGCTACGACGGCAAAGGCCAAGTCGCCGTGCCGGCCGAAGTCGGCCTCGCTGCGGCGAGCGATGCGATCACGGCCCTTTCGTCGGCTCCGGCAATCCTTGAGGCGTTCGTCGACTTCGATCACGAGATCAGCGCAATCGTTGTGCGAAATCGCGCGGGCGACGTCGTTGCCTATGACACACCGCGCAACGATCACCGCGATGGCATTTTGCATACCTCTACGGTGCCGAGCCTTACCCCGGCACGACTCGCTCAGCAGGCGGTCGAGCACGCAACGACGATTGCTGATGCCCTCGACTACGTCGGCGTGTTGGCCGTCGAGTTCTTTGTGGTCGACGGCGCCGAACTCGTCGTTAACGAGATCGCACCTCGGGTGCACAATTCGGGTCACTGGACCACCGATGCCTGCAACGTCTCACAGTTCGAGAACCACATGCGGGCCGTTGCCGGCTGGCCGCTCGGCGCGCCTGAGCGTCATAGCAATGCGACGATGACGAACCTGATTGGCGACGAGATTGACGGCATCGCAATCTGGGCTCAGCGCGGCGACGTCGCGGTGCACGACTATGGCAAGGGCGAGGCTCGGCCAGGTCGCAAGATGGGCCACGTCACCGAACTGCAACCACTGAGCTGAAAGGCACAAATTGGGCGAGCCAACCGCGGTGCATCTCATTGCCAATGCCAAGTATCACGACACCGACTTCGCTCGGCTAGAGCTGCTGAAACTGCTGGCCGAGAACCCTGACCTGCGCACGACCGTCAGTGGCACGTTCGGCGACTTCGACGCGCTCAGTGCAGCTCAGGTCCTGATCACCTACACCTGCGATCTGCGACCCACGCCTGACGAGCAAGCCGCACTGCGTGATTTCGTTGACGGCGGCGGGCGCTGGATTGCCCTGCATGGCACCAACGCCCTGCTCGACTTCGGCCCTGATGGCGTCAAATGCGCCCCGGGCTACGACACGTTCATGGACACGCTCGGTAGCCGCTTCATCGCCCACCCGCTGACCGAGCCCTACGAAGTCACGGTCTCGAACCCTGAGCATCCACTGGTCGCAGGCATGGACTCATTCACGACCACCGACGAGCTGTACCTCTGCACCTACAGCGAGGGCGTGCAACCGCTGCTCGAGACCCGATTCGTCGGCACGTTCTCGTCGGGTTACGTCGACAACGAGTGGCCGACCGACGAACCGCGGTTGGTCGCCTACACCCATGCGGTCGGCGACGGCGAGGTCTTCTACTGCACGCTCGGCCACTGCTGCGGCGAGCACGACATGCGCCCGATCAGATCGACCACCGAGGTAGTGCGGGGTTCGTGGGAGAACCCCATCTTCGTCGACCTACTGCGGCGAGCAATCACCTGGGCTAGTTCGTAGTCGGCGACCACAGGATCGGGAACACGTCTTCGAAGTCGCTGAGCGGTTGACCCGACTGAGGCTCGTGGTCATACAGGCCAATCGGGTCAGGAATGATCTGGCCACGACGGTGCAGATAGCGAACATCTCGGCCAGCCCACAGCGAGGCGTGCGCTCGGCGCGGTGTCGGCGAGTCGGTGTCGCCACGGGCCGAGTGCAACGCATTGCCATGGAACAAGATCACATCGCCGGGTTCGTAGTCCCACCCAAGAATGTCGAACGACGCTCGGTTGTCGTCGATTGCTGGCACCGGGGGCAGTCGGGCGTCACGCACGCCACTGAAGTAGCTCCAGTCTTGGTACGCGTCAGCGCCGAGCACGGGCGCGTCGTCGGTCGCTGACTCAAAGAGCTCGCGGGCCTCATCATCGCGCTCGCCGTCGCGCCCAGCGAGCGGTGCGTACGTCGCGTTCCAGCGATGCGAGCCTCGGACAACCTCAAGACTGATTGACCGAGGCACCGGATCAGGTGACACCCACGCCCGGATGAGGTCGTGGCCGTCGACGTTGTAGTAGCAGGTGTCTTGGTGCCACGGCGTTGGCGGAATCAGTCCGGCCGGCTTCGAGAACAACTGATCCATATAGAACGACACCGGGCTCTGCAGCGCGGTGCCAACAATGCGAGCCAAGGGCGACTCGTCGATCATGCGACGCAGGTGCACCGACTTGGCCGCTGGGAACTGGTCGACTCGCAGGTTTCCAAGCTCAGACGACATCACGTCGGGCTCCGCGATGGCTTCGTCTAACCCGGCGAGCACGACCTCGAGCCATTCGGCGTCGAGTACTTGCTTGACCAAGACGGCGCCGTCGCGATGGAACGCTTCGATCTCATTGGCGGTGACGTCTCGTAGCGGCGCCGCAGGCGTTGTTGATTCGGGCACACCCCGACACTACTGCGGCCACGAATCCGCGAGCTATACAGGTGCAATCATGAGCGACGCTGATCTACCAACAGTCGAGGCTGCCCTCGACACCTTGCTGGCCGAACACGACCCCAAGGCCGAGGGCTATCACGAGTTCCGCGGCCACCAATTCGATGCCGGACTGGCGTGGGTCTACTTCGCCAAAGGCGAGGGCGGGCTTGGCCTCGCGCCGCAGCTGCAGCGGGTCATCAACAAGCGACTCGCCGAAGCCGGTGCGCCGACGACCGACCCCTCGCAGTTCTTCATGATGCTGGCCGGGCCAACGATTGCCAATCACGGCGACGACGCCGTCAAAGAGCGCTTCCTGCGGCCGATGTTCACCGGCGAAGAGCGCTGGTGCCAGCTGTTCTCTGAGCCTGGCGCCGGTTCAGACTTCGCCGGTCTCGGCACCAAAGCAGTTCGCGACGGCGACGAGTGGCTCGTCAACGGCCAAAAGGTCTGGAACACGCTGGCCCACATCGCCGACTTCGGCATGCTCGTTACTCGCACCGACCCCGATAAGCCCAAGCACAAGGGCATGACCTATTTCGCCCTCGACATGAAAGCCGATGGCGTCGACGTGCGACCCCTGCGCCAGATCACGGGCGAGGCCGAGTTCAACGAGGTCTACCTGACCGATGTACGAGTGCCCGACGCGCACCGCATCGGCGCCCAAGGCGAAGGCTGGCGTGCATCGCTCACCACGCTGATGAACGAACGCAACGCGATCGGTGGAGGCGGCGGCGGTGGCGGCCCTTCGCTCGGCGGCGGAGCCATTGGCCATCTCGTCACGATCTACAAGAACAACCCCGACGCACAATCTGCGACAACGCGCGACGAGGTGATGCAGCTGTGGATTCGGGCCGAGGCGCTGCGGTTGACCAACATGCGGGCCGCGCAACTTGCCCGATCGGGCAATCCCGGCCCCGAAGGTTCGGTCGGCAAGTCGATGATGGCCAACCTCAATCAAGACATCTGGGAGAAGGCCGTCGACCTGCAAGGCATGGCCGGCCAGATCGACTTCGACTACACATTCCGACGACCTGAAACGACCGACATGACCGGCGATGGCCCCGGCTACGCGTTCCTGCGAGCTCGTGCCAACAGCATCGAAGGCGGCACGACCGAGATCATGAAGAACATCCTCGGCGAACAAGTCCTCGGCCTTCCCGGCGAGCCCCGAGTCGACAAAGAAATCCCCTGGATCGACGTGCCCCGCGGCTGACGTTGGCGGCCTCGGCGCCTAACGGCCGGCGACTCGGCCGTGCGGCATTTGCCTGAACCCGAAACAGCAGACGATTCGCTATCAAAGCCGCAGATCGCCACTACTGCGCTGCGCCAAAGCAAGGGCCGAAGTGACTACGGGCAGGGAGCTGCGCGAAACATCTCGTTGTAGCCGATGGTGGTGCGGTGCAAGATGCGATCGTGGCCCTCGTAGCCGCCGGTGGCGCGGTGCAGCACGCACCGGTTGTCCCACATGACCAGCATGTTCGGCTCCCATCGGTGCCGGTACTGAAACTCTTCGCGAATCTGCCAGGCGTACAACTCGCCCAGCAGGGGGCGCGCTTCGTCATCGCTCATGCCTTCGATGCCAATTATGTAGCCAATAACCGAATAGAGCGTCTCAGCCCCCGTCTCGGGGTGAGTTCGAATGATCGGGTGGGTGTCGGTGGCGTACGCGTCGGCGTTCGGTCGAATCTGCATTGAGCGATCAGCGGCATCGTCATCGCCGTAGGTGCCGTCGGGCGCATAGCCACCACGGGCCGAGTGAATCGCGACGAGCCCATCGATCCGTGAGCGCAACTCGGCCGGCATCTCGGCGAGAGCTTTCTGCTGATTCGTGAACAACGTGTCGCCGCCAACTGGTGGGATGACCTTGCCGTAAAGACAGGTGCCGTCTGGCGGGAACCGTTGGAAGCTCCAATCGGCGTGCCAGTTCTCGGCGAACAGCGACGATTGTTCATCGGCGAGCCGGCTGATCGCGGCGATGTTCGGGTGCCCATCGATGGCGGCAAAGTACGGGTCTTGGCCAAACGGCCCGAAGTTGAGGGTGTAGCGCTCGAGATCGTCATCGGCGAGCTGTTGGTCAGGAAACGCCAGCACCTTATGTTCGAGCCACGCCGCGCGAATCCGCGCCGCCATGTCATCGTCGATCTCGCGCAGGTCGACGCCGCGAACGGTCGCTCCACACGCTTGGCCGCTCGGTGTTACGTCGAGAGTCATCTGGCCACTTTGGCACAACTGACGCGCCAGCTTCACCCTGCCCTCACCGGACCGAGGGGTCACCCGCCCCGAGATCCCACCTCAGTCCGGCCATGATCGCGAGCGCTTCGCACACCTCGCATACCTCGCACGACCAAGAACGACCTAGAACCACTTGTAGCAAGGCCGTATCGTGGGGGCGATGACGAATCAAAGCGAGCCGCTTGTCGAGCGGGGCCACGCTGCTGGCGATGCCCTCGAAGCCTGGAACTGGCGGTTGCGTGAGCGCTCGCCAGGGCTGCTCGTCGTCGAGTGCGATCTTCCCGAAGCGCTCAAGAATCCCCAGGGCCAATTGTTCGGCGGGTTCACGCCGACCTACGTCGACTTGGTGTCGATCTTCACCGCCCACACGTTTCATGAGCTAGCTGAGTCTGAACGCCCCTGGATGACGACGATCAATATGCGTTGCGACTATTTTGAACCGATCCTCGGCCCGACGTTCATCGTGCGGGGTGAGTCGCTCACCCGCAGAGGGCGCACGCACCTGATCTCGACCAAGTTCATTCTCCCCGATGAGACGCTGGCCGCTCACGCCTTAACGACGCTGCGCGAGCTTCCAGCCGAATCGCTCTAGCAGGTCATCGAAAAATGCCACAGGTCGGCAGCGGTCATAGGACCGACGCCGACCTGAGCAGCATTTCGCCACTGCGTTTCGAATGGGGTTGAGGTGTGTCGAATCAGCCGAGCTGATCGCGGAGTTCAGTGCGCTTGGCCCGTAGAGCGCGGATTTCTTCGCGTTGCTCACGGATTGCAGCGTTGACCTCGCTGCGGTCGTCAATGAGGCCGCGCACGGCAGTGCGAACTTCGCCAATAGCTTCGTTGATCGCCAAGCGCTCGCCACGGGTGGTGGCTGCAGCTCGCTCGAGACGAAGATCTGTGATCTCGGCCCGGGCCTTTGTGATCGCTTCGTTGATGGCGGTTCGCATCTCACGCATTTCGGCGATCTGCTCTCTCGCCTCGGTGATCGCTAGACGCACTTCAGCAATCTGTTCGCGAACAACAGCGGTGCCAACGGTGATGGTCAAGGTGATGTTCTGGCGGTCTCCAAACGACTGGTTCGTCACCGCAAAGGTCGACACGTAGACGCCACCTACGGTTGGAGTTCCGCCGAGGAATTGACCGCCGACCAACGCCACGCCTGGCGGCAGTTCGCCCCCTGTCTGGGTGGCGAGGGCTTCTTCGGCATTGACAAGCAACGCGAAGAACGGCTCATTTACCTCGGCACTAAGGTTCACCGAGACCTCTTCGATCGGCTTCAGCTGTGCGTCGAACACGACGGTGCGCAACTCCTGAGCACTGGTGTCCACATCGGTGATTTCGAAGAGAGCGGTGGTCTGTCCCTCGGCGAGTATCGAGCCGGTGAAGGCCCCGTTCCCGCTCGCAAGGAGCGAGATACCAGCTGGCAGCTCGCCCTCAATCAGCACAACACTTATTGCAGAGCCTTCGACAATCGGCGCCAGCGGCGCAACATTGTCGCCGACAAAGACGGTGCGTTCGACCGAAGTCTCGACTGCTTGAGCCTGGGCCGGCATCGCCAGCGCCCCGAGCAGTGCGATGGTGAGTGTCGCCACGGCGACGAGCCGAGCGATCAGGCTGCTTCGGCTGCGACCGGATCGTGTGGGTGGTGTGAGGGGCTTGCGCATGAGTTACTTCTCCACGTTGAGGTAGAAGTCCATCGGCCCGAGGGGCACCGCCGACGATGGGTTGCACGGAGCAAATCTTCGCTACCCAATTTCGCTGTAGTCGGGTTGGCCCAGGACGCCCTAAGCAATCGCCCTCTACCCTCGGTGCGTGTCCTCGCTGCCGATCCTCGACATTTCGCCGTTTCTGAACGACCCGACGAGCAACGCCGCAGGCGAATTCAGTCAGCAGTTGCGCGATCACTGCCACCAACCGGGCTTTGTTCACCTTGTCGGCCATGGTGTCGACCCCGACCTCGACCGCAACCTGTTATCGACCGGTGAGCAGTTCTTCGCTCTGCCCGAGGCTGATCGGCGAGCACTCGCCATCGAGAATTCGGCTGCGTTTCGGGGATACACGATTCTTGGCGACGAGCAGACCGGCGGAACGTCAGACTGGCGAGACCAGCTCGACTACGGCCCCGAGCAAGAAGCGCCCGAGCCAGGCCATAGCGGCCCGGCGTGGCTACGCCTCCGTGGACCGAACCAGTGGCCAACAGCCCTACCTGCAATGTCGAAGATCGCACTTGCTTGGATGGAAGCCATGGTTCCCGTTGGCGTCGGGGTCCTGCGGGCACTCGCCGTGTCGCTCGGTCAGCCGATACATCGCTTCGACAGTGGCTTCATGCCGAGCCACGACGTTCACGTCAAGGTGATTCGCTACCCCACGCGGCCCGCACCTGACGCGGATCAGGGCGTTGGCCTGCACCATGACAGCGGATTGTTGACGTTCATTTTGCAAAACGCAGTCGCCGGGCTTCAGGTCATGATCGACGGCGAGTTGGTCACCGTCGAGCCCATGGATGGCGCGTACGTGGTCAACCTCGGCGCAATGATGCAGACCGCCACCAGCGGCTACCTGCGGGCCACCCCGCATCGCGTCGTCAGCCCCGCGTCGGGGCCCGACCGTTTGTCAGTCGCCCTGTTCTTCAACCCGACCTTTGAGTCATCGTTTGAGCCGATTCCCTTGCCGGCAGAGCTAGCGGCGAAGAGCGCCCCCGACCAAAGCGACCTCAATGGTGACACGATTCGCACGCTCTTTGGTGAGAACAACCTCAAGGTGAGACTCCGATCACACCCCGATGTCGCGGCTCGCCACTACGCCGACGTGGCGCCCTAGCTGGGGTGTCCGCGCTCAGGCCGTGAGGTCCGCCCACCGCATGAAGTTCGCGATGAGGGTTCGTCCGGCCTGATGTTCGTCGGTCCAGTACTCAGGGTGGAACTGGGTGCCGACCATGCGTCGATCTTCGTCGATTATGAGCTGCACAGGCGTCACCGTGGTTGAAGCCAACACCGAGAAGCCCGTAGGCGGAACCGGCACGTGCAGACCGTGGGCATGGCGCATGACGGGGGCCTCGCCAAGACCATCGAGCAGCGGGTGGTCACCGTGCAGCTCGATTGGGCGATAGCCGACTTCGAAGTAGCGGCCGCCGGGCCCCTGCTTGAGTGCATCGTTGTGCTCGACATCGTCGCCGACCTCGATCGGTACGACGTCGACGCCCAACGCTTCGGCCATTGCCTGCAACCCACCACAGAATCCGAATACGGGCAGTCCGCTCTTGCGGATAGCGCTGTGGAGCGGTTCGAGGGCGATCGGGTCGTACCGCGACGGATCTGTGCCGTTGCCGCTGATGAACAGTGCTTGCGCGCCAACTCGGTCGAGCAGCTCGTCGCTCAACCGGTCATAGCGCACCAACATGCACGGCTGGCCCGAAAGGTCTTCGAGCCGGTACGTGATCCACGTGCGCGCGGCCTGAATTCGCTCGGCCGAATCGGTGTCGTAGCGTTCGGCGTGCTCGTAGTCGACGAAGATCAACATCGTCGCAGAGTGTGCCAGCTATCTGAGGTCGATGATCACCGGAGCGTGATCAAATCGAGTTGCCGTGCCAAGTGGCACTGCGCACGAGCCGTCAACCTAGGTAATCGTCGGGCTGGTTGGTTGTAGGTTGAGAGCGTGATTCCGCTTTCTGTGCTCGACCTGGCAATGGTTCCCGACGGTGCTACCAGCAGCGATGCCGTTGTCCAAACAACCGCCGTCGCCAAAGCAGCCGAGGGTATGGGATACACGCGCATTTGGGTCGCCGAACATCACAACATGACAACCGTGGCCAGCACCACGCCGGCCATACTCATGGCTCACTTGGCGGCGAACACCAATCACATCAAGGTCGGGTCGGGCGGTGTCATGTTGCCCAACCATGCACCGCTCGCGATCGCTGAGCAGTTCGCGCTGCTCGAGGCGCTCTATCCCGGTCGGGTCGACGTCGGCGTGGGTCGAGCGCCCGGCACCGACCGCGAAACCGCGCTGGCGCTGCGCGGTGCTCGGGCGGCCGAGTCCGAAGATTTCCCGAGAAACTTCATCGACCTGATGGGTCTACTCGGCGACGTTCGCGGTGAGAACGGCTTGTGGGATCGCTTCCGCGCAACGCCGGCCGCGACCTCGAGTCCGTCGATCATTCCGCTGGGCTCGAGTGGCTTCAGCGCGGAGCTTGCGGGTGTGCTCGGGCTGCCGTTTGGCTTTGCGCATCACTTCGACATGGGTGGCACTGTCGAGGCGGTCAGTATCTACCGCGACGCATTCAAACCATCGCCCGTGCTCGACGAGCCCTACACCATCGTGACCGCGTCGACGATCGCCGCCGAAACTGCCGAGCGCGCCGAATGGCTGGCGACTCCCGCCCGACTGCGACGGCTCGGGCTGCGCACCGGCCAGCGCATCGCGATGTTGTCGCCCGAAGATGCGGCCGTGCACCCCGAGTATGAGCGGGCCATGCAGATGCAAGTCAGCTCACTGGTCGGCACCGGCGACGAGGTCGTTGCCGGTATGCACGAGCTCGCCGAGCGAACCCAGGCGTCAGAGCTGATGCTCTACACCTCGACGTACTCGCTCGAAGATCGCATCAACAGCCTCGAACTGATCGCCACGCGCTGGATCGCCTAGGTCGACGGTTGCTTAGTCGAGCGCTGAGGACAAGTGGGCTTCCATCGTGTCGAGGTCGATGCGATTGAGCAGATTCGAAAACGCCATCCACGACGCCAACGCTGAGACATCGCTGATGTTCGGCGGAAGGATCGCTGCCGGCTCGATGAGACCCTGCTCGGCCAGTTGGGCCAGCGCTCCGAGCTCGTGCACCGAGATCTTGCCGATGAACAGCAAGGGCAAACGGTCGAGCAACCCACGACGTACCGCCAACCGGATCGTGTCATACACCTCGATAAAACCACGGCTGTAAACGAGGTCCTTCGTAAATGGACCGCTGGTGGGCGTGCTGCCACGAAAGACTCGCACTGTTGAGGCCCACGAGTCGTCTTGGTCGAGGCCCTCATCGATCAGCCATCGGTAGACGTCGAGAAATGTCGCGCCATCGTTCGCCATCGCGATCCCTCGAATCCGGCGCGTGATCTTGCGCAACCGCTCAGGCGTTGATGACAGCGTCGTGATCTCGGTGAACACTGCAAGACCCTCTTGCGTCACCGTCGTCGCCGGTGTGCCTTTACTCAAGAACGTGCACACCGGCTGCGCTCGACCGTTGAGCCCCGTTGCGACATGCACCCAGCCTTCGTGAACCTCAAGCACGCGCAAGTCTCGCTCGGAGAATTGCGCACCCTGGCGCAACTTGATGTAGTTGCTGCCCGCTGCGGCGTCGGCCACGATGCCGTCGTCGAGCTTGATGATCACTTGGTCTGCCCCGCAAAGCGATGCCAGGCGGTCTTGCAGAATCTGCACTGCTGCCTCTGCCGAGTGCTCTCGGTCCTCGGGGGGTTCCCAGACGCCCGAGTCGATGCTGTTGAGCGCGTCACGCATCAACTCGCCGAGACTCGCGAGCGTCGGCCCGCCTTCGTGTAGCTCGTCGCCAACGCCGCCATACAGCTCGGCTGAGTGTTGCGTAAAGCTCGGCGTGCCCCGCACCTCGAGCATCTTGATGACACCTCGGTAATCGGCAAGGCGCCGACACATCAGATCAGCAATTGGAGCCGAGCCCAGTTGGTCGCGCACTCTCTCTGACAACACACGCAGCGCGTTGCGAAGTTCGCCAGGGTCGTACCCAAGTGTTCGATGCTGTTGGTAGTACGAGGCGTCGACCTTCGGTTGCTCTTTGGCGCCCCGTGCAAAGAAGTCAGCTTCGATCTCATCTGACCACGAAACGCTGTTCAAGATTCGGATCGGACGCTGCAGCTCGACCAGTTCGTCAGACAACGCGCGAATAGTCTCGTGTTCGCTGCCCGAAGCCATGCCCACAGTCTCGCACGCAGATGCCAGACTGACGCAGACGAAGGGGTCATATGAGCACATCGCTAGACACGTTGACGAATGAAACGGTTGAGCTGCTTCAACAGCTGATCCGCAATCAGTGCGTCAACGACGGCACACCTGAATCGGGCCATGAAGATCGCAGCGCCCGACTGCTTCGCGACGAACTCGACGGCCTGGGTGTCGACTTCGAGACGTTCGAACCTGCGCCAGGCCGCACCTCGCTCATCGCTCGCTACGAAGGCACCGACCCCAGCGCTGCGAACCTTTGCATGATGGGCCACACCGACGTGGTGCCAGTGAGCCCCGACGGGTGGAAGAACGATCCGTTCGGCGGCGAGCTGATCACCACCGACGGCGTGGCTGAGGTGTGGGGCCGCGGCGCGGTCGACATGTTGAACCTCACCTCGTCGATGCTGGTCGCATTCCGCGAGATCGTGCGCAGCGCCAAGCGCTACCCCGGCGACATCATCTACTTCGCGGTCGCCGACGAAGAGGCCGGCGGCGTGCTCGGCGCTAAAGAACTCATCGACACCAACTGGGATGCGCTGAAGTGCGACTACGTGCTCACCGAGTACGGCGGCACACCCTCGTTTACCGACGAGGGCACGATGGTGTTGCTCACCAACGGCGAGAAACGTGGTGCCTTCCGCGAGCTTGAAATCGTGGGCTCCCCCGGGCACGGTTCGATGCCCTACGGCGTCGACAATGCGCTGATCAAGGCGGCCAAGATCGTGAACCGGCTCACCGAGTACAAGGTGACGCCGCAGATCGATGATCTGTTCCGCGATCGCATTCGCTCGCTCGGTTTCGAGCCCGATGTCGAACGACGCTTGCTCGACCCCGCAGCAATCGACGATGCCTTGGCCGAGCTGCCACCGGGCATGGCCCGCAATGTGCACTCGTGCTGTCAGATGTCGTTCAGCCCGAACGTGCTGAAGAGCGGCGACAAGGACAACACGATTCCCGACCGGGCCACCCTTGCAGTCGACATCCGCATGCTGCCTCACGAGACCCAAGATGACGCCGACGCTCACCTCCGTGAGATCATCGGCGACGATCTCATCGACTCAGTGACGATCACCCGCAAATACGTCGAAGACCCGCAGGGCCCCTCTATCTCGTCGACCGACACCCCGCTGTGGTCGGCGTTGAACGATTCAATCCAGGTCGCCTACCCCGACGCCCGGGTCGTGCCCTCGATCGTCACCGGTGGCACCGACGCTCGGTTCTTCCGGGCCAAAGGCGTGCCCGCCTATGGCGCCGGGTTGCTAAGCAACAAGATCTCGTTCGCAGAATTTCAAAGCCGATTTCACGGCCACAACGAACGCATCGATGTCGAGTCCTTGCGACTCACCACTCAGCTTTGGCTCAACGTCTGCGATCGGTTATGGGTGTAGTCATGGTTGAGCCCACCGCACCACTCACCGAAATCATCGCCGCTCTCGACTCGAAGCAGATCAGTGCCGTCGAGATCCTCGACGCGCATCTTGATCGCGTCGAGCGACTCGACCCGCAGGTCAACGCCGTGGTGACAATCGAGGCCGAACGAGCCCGCACCGAAGCCCAGGCGATCGATGACGCTCGAGCGAACCAACAACCGGTCGGCCCGTTGGCCGGCGTGCCGATCACCATCAAGGACGCCCTCGCGACTGAAGGCATCCGGTCGACGGGCGGCGCGACAGAACTATCCGATTTCGTTCCTGACGAAGACGCCACCGCGGTCGCGAAAGTCCGCGACGCCGGGGCTGTGGTGTTCGGCAAAACCAATGTGCCTCGCTGGTCGGGCGACTACCAGAGCTACAACGACATGTTCGGCACCACGAACAATCCGTGGGATCTCGAACGCACGCCCGGAGGCTCATCGGGTGGCCCTGGCGCGTCGGTAGCAATGGGCTTCACGGGGTTCGAGATCGGCACCGACATCGGCGGCTCGGTGCGGGTGCCCTCGTCGTTCTGCGGCATCTACGGCCACAAGCCCAGCTTCGGAGTTATCCCGACCTATGGCTATCTCGACAGCGTGCGATTTCACCGCAACGTCTCCGATATCAACGTCTTTGGCCCGATGGCTCGTTCGATCGACGATCTTGACCTGCTGTTCGACTTGCTTGCCGGGCCGAATCCCGATGACGCGGTTGGCTGGCAGCTTGCGCTGCCGGCGGCCCGAAGCCGAGATATCGGTGACTTTCGGGTCGCAGCATGGCTCGACGACGAGTTCTGCCCCGTCGATCCAAGTGTCAACGCCGTACTCGAATCAGCTGTGGCGGCCCTCGAAGCGGCCGGTGCTCACATCGATCACGATCGGCGCCCCGACATCGACCCTCTCGCAGCCTCTGTCGACGGCGCCAACATCATCGGACTCGCGACCGACATCAGCGATAGCGACCAGTTCGACGCCCCCGATGTTGACGATCGCCAGGGCGTCATGCATCGCCAATGGGACGTCATGCACCGCCAACGCGGCCAGCTGCGCCAACGCTGGCGGGAGTTCTTTACCGACGTCGACGTGCTGCTGTGCCCGGTCACGCCCGTGCCCGCGTTCAAACACGTGCACTCGCCCGAGGGATCGAACTGGGCGAACTCGGTGCTGTCGGACTTCGGCGATATGCCGTATCGACATCTGCTTCGTTGGAACACCCTGACCGGCAGTGCCTACCTGCCGGTGACCGTGCCACCCATTGGTCGCACTGCCGATGGTCTGCCGGTCGGCGTTCAGGTGGTCGCCCCGTACCTGCACGACTTCACCGCTCTGGCGTTCGCTAGGTGCATCAGCGAAGTTCTGGGCGGCTTCACACCGCCGCCGCTTGCCGTTTCCTAAAGCACGTGTCGCCAAGCGACGACCGTGCCACCCTGAATCACCGTGGATAGCGCGTTTGTTGGTTCGGCGAACGAGTCGAGATCTTCGAGCGGATTGACCCGAGACACAACAACATCGCCAAACGCACCCGGCGCCAGCACACCGATCTTTCCTTCGAGGTGACACAGCGCCGCATTCGTCACCCACATCGACCGCAGGACGTCGGCGGCGGGCTCGACCTGGTGACGAATCGCGAGCTCGCGGTTCTGACGCGCCTGGGTTTCGCCGAGCAGGTCGGTGCCAAAGCCCATGGTGACGCCGTTGCGGCGGGCGATCTCGAGCGATTCGATGCCTGCGTTATAGACCACCGTGTTCTTCTCGCGGTTCGCCCGAGGCAGGCCAAACTTCTCGCCTACCTCGTCCATTGCCTCGTAGGTGACCAGCGTCGGCACCAGCACCGCGTTGGCGTTCGCCATCACTTTCGCGGCGTCGTCGTTCAACAGGTTGCCGTGTTCGATGGTGTGCACACCGGCGCCCACCGCAAGTTCGATCGACTCGGGCGAATACGCGTGGGCGGCCACGTAGGTGTGGCGATGCTCGGCCTCGACGACCGCGGCATGAATCTCATCGTGGGTGTATTGCACCGAATCGAGCGGATCAGACGGCGTCGCCACCCCACCAGACACGTGCACCTTAAGGAAGTCGCTTCCGTCACGAAGATTGTGGCGGGCAGCCTTGCGCACCGCATCTGGGCCGTCGGCCACGATGCCGAACGCCGTGTTGCGCATGGCGCAGGCGCAGCTGGGTACCTCTCGGTGACCGCCTTCGGTATCGCCGTGGCCGCCGGTCTGGGTGAGCATTCGACCCGCACGAATGATGCGAGGGCCACTCGCCACACCCTTGGAGATCGCTCGCACGAGCCCGGTTACATCGCCGCCGAGGTCACGCACCGTCGTAAAGCCTCGCTCGACCGTTTCGCGGGCCAGCGTCGCCATGCGAATACCGAACTCGACCTCGCTCATCGTCGACAACGCTCTGAAGTTCATGGTCGCCAGGCGAAAGTGCACGTGGCCGTCGATGAGCCCAGGCAACACAAACTGGCCCGCCGCGTCGATCGTGACATCTGCTGGACCCGAGTAGGTATCTGCGACCTCGACGATCACGCCGTCATCGATCACGATCGCTCGCTCACCGGCAAACGACATGGTTGCCGTGTCGAGTACGTTCCCGTTTACAACAACTGTGCGGCTCACCCCGCCGAGGTTAACCCACCGCGATGTTTAGCCGGAGGCGAAACTCAGTAAGCCTGCTGCCTAATGAAGGGCCAAATCCACAGGAGAGCTACCCATGAGCGACGACCACGCTGAACCGCGCAGTGAACGTCCCTATGACAAACAGGAACTGAAACGTGCCCCGTCACTCGTGTTGGTGAACACAGGCCACGGCAAGGGCAAGTCCACCGCGGCTTTTGGCACGCTCATGCGTGCCGTTGCCCGCGATTGGAAGGTAGCCGTGGTTCAGTCACTGAAGAGTGGTGACTGGAATACCGGCGAAGAAAAGGTGGCTCGCGGCCTGGGAGTCGACTGGTATGCAGCCGGCGATGGCTTCACCTGGGAGTCAAACGACCTCGACGAGTCCCAGTCCAAAGCCGTGGCGGCATGGGCCTTCTCCAAAGAACTCATTGCTGCCGGTAATCATCAGTTGGTCATCCTGGACGAGATCAGCTACTCCATGACCTGGGAGTGGATCGATCCTGCTGATGTCGCGACCAAGGTTGCCGGTCGCCCCGAGCACGTAAACGTGATCCTCACCGGTCGCGACATGGCGCCCGAGGTCATCGAGGTAGCCGACACAGTCACCGAGATGGTGAAGATCAAACATCCCTTCGATGAGAAGATTCGGGCCAAGAAGGGCATTGACTATTGAGCAGCCAACGGGGCGCCCTCCTGGTCTGTGGTGCAACCAGCGGGGCCGGAAAGTCAACGGTCACTGCCGCCCTCTGCCGGTCCTGGGCTCGCGAGGGCCGCAGCGTCTCGCCATTCAAGGCACAGAATATGTCCAACCACGCGGCGGTGACCGTCGATGGTGGCGAGGTCGGGCGGGCGCAGGCCATGCAGGCCCAGGCTGCTGGCGCACCGCTGGACCGGCGGATGAATCCCATCCTGCTCAAGCCCACCAGCGCCATGCGCAGCCATGTGGTGGTGATGGGCGACGAAGTCTCGACCACCGACGCGAAAAGCTACGGCCCCACAAGCAAAGCACTCAAGCCCATCGTGCTCGACGCCTTCAACTCGTTGCGCAGCGAGTACGACTGGGTTGTCGCCGAGGGGGCCGGGGGCGCAGCAGAGATCAACCTGCTGGACCGCGATCTGGTCAACCTCCCCTTGGCCCGGGCCGCAGGCGTGCCTGCGATCCTTGTGGTCGACATCGACCGCGGTGGTGCCTTTGCAGCGGCCCACGGCACTATCGACCTGCTGCCTCTGCCCCTCCGCGAGAAGGTGGCGGGGATCCTCTTCAACCAATTTCGGGGCGATCCCAGCCTGCTAGACAGCGGCATTGCCGAGCTGGAACGACGCTGCGGCGTGCCGGTGCTCGGCGTTCTGCCGCACCTCGGAGATCATCCCATGCTGGGCGTTGAGGACTCGTTGGACATCCACCCCCACCTCTACTCGGCCACTCGGTCGGTCCGTCCGGTGCGGGTGGCCGCCATCAGGCTCCCGCATCTTGCCAACCCCAGCGACCTCGATCCGCTCATGGTTGAACCCGATGTGGATCTTCGCTGGGTGACCCGGCCAGGCGAGTTGGAGGCCACCGACATGGTTGTGATCCCTGGCAGTCGGGCCACTGTCGCAGATCTGGACTGGCTGCGCGAAAGCGGTCTCGCCGCGGGTATCAAGCGAACTGACGCGTGGGTCCTCGGAATCTGCGCCGGGTACCAAATGCTCGGGTTGCAGATTCACGACAACGTGGAGTCCAACAGCGGCGCCGTCGAGGGTCTCGGCCTGTTACCGGTTGAGACCACGTTCGAACCAACCAAGATTGTCCGCCGTACCCGTGGCACCGCCAACGGTCGGCCTGTCGAGGGCTACCAGATCCACAATGGCCGGGTGTCAAACCCAGGCGAAGGCTGGTTCTGCCTCGACGGCGAGGACGAAGGCGCCACCCGCCGCAACACCTACGGCACGAGCTTGCATGGCGTGTTCGATGCCGATGGCTTCCGCAGCAACCTGATGCAGGCGGTGGCGGCGCAGCGGGATCGTTCCTATGAAGCCGCTGGTGCGGGCTTCGCCGACGTGCTCGACACGCACCACCATCATCTGGCCGATTGGGTAGAGAGCCACGTGGATTGTGATCGGTTGGTTGAGTTGGCCGCTGCTGCTTCGCCCCCAGATGAGGCACCCGGATGGTGATCGACCCAACCCAACACAAGGCAGCAACATCTCACCGTGGCCTCATGGTTTGGCAGTGGGACTCGCCTGTCGCAGCGCTCTCTTCGGCACCGGTTGGCGGCGGAGTCAGCCAGCCCGCGTGGCTGATCAACATTGGCGTCCACAAGGAGTACAGCCGCATGGATTTGGCCGAACATGCTGCGGAAATTGCCGCAGAGCACCGACTGGTCGGTGACGGGATGGCACTGTTCACCGCAGCCAACATCGAGAGCTTCCAACGTGGCAGCTGCGACGGCGTTGTGGCCCATGTGACGGTGGGAATCTCCAAGCCCACCTGGGCTGCGGACCCAGCCGGCGGTTACACGCTCTGGTCACCGGGCACAATCAACACCGTTGTCCAGCTGCCGGTTGGCCTGGAAATGAGCGCGGCAGTGAACGCGGTCATGACAGCCACCGAGGCAAAAACGCAAGCGTTGTTAGAAGCAAGTGTCCCTGGAACCGGCACTGCCAGCGACGCCGTAGTAATCGTCTGGCCAGTGGAGGCACCCACCGAGCCTTTCGGTGGCCCTCGTTCGCCATGGGGCGCCCGGATTGCCCAAGCGGCGCACGCCGCGGTGCAGTCAGGACTGCCGTCATGATCACCGTGGTACTGGCAGCCCACACATGACCCTTGCATCGCGCTGCCTCGGCGCCGCAGTTGGCCTGGTTGTCGACCGCGTTGTTGGCGACCCACCCGACGCTTTCCATCCGGTTGCTTGGTTTGGAACGGCCATGACAAAGGTCGAAGGGTCTGTGTGGGCCGATCGTCGGCTTAGCGGCGTGGCCTACGCCGTCGCAGGCGCTGGACTGGGGGCCGCAACCGGCCGTCTCGTCCGCTCCACCGCGATCACCGTGGCCATCGCGGTGGCCGGGCGCCAGCTTCGATCCACAGCCGACAGCATTGCGCAGGCCACCCACGCCCAAGATCTGGTTCAAGCACGATCGCTCCTGCCTTCGTTGGTCGGACGTGACCCATCACAGCTCGACGCCTCGGGCATCGCAGCTGCAGTGATCGAGTCCGTAGCCGAAAACAGCGTGGACGCGATGATGGCACCCGTGTTCTGGGCGGTGGTGGCTGGCGCTCCCGGGGCGGCCGCCTACCGAGCCATCAACACCATGGACGCCATGGTGGGTCACCGGAGCACTCGCTACAACAACTTTGGTTGGGCCGCCGCTCGGCTCGACGACGCTGCCAACTACCTACCAGCTCGCGTCTTCGCCGTGCTGGTTGCCGCTCAGTCCCCATCGCTGGCGGGCCGTACTCTGGCCGTGGTCAGATCCGACGCACCAGCTCACCCGTCGCCCAATGCCGGCGTAGCCGAGACTGCCATGGCGGCTGCTCTTGGATGCGAACTGGGCGGACCCCTTCGCTATGGCCCCGACATCGAGCTACGCCCAACGCTCGGAAGTGGACCAAGGCCCGGCCCAGCCGACATTGCCGACGCCATCTACATTGCCAACCGAGCCGAACTGGCCACCTTGGGCGCCCTTGCTATTGCCTGGGCGATTGCGTCCCTCCGCAGAACCCTATGACAGTGTCGAGCGCTGTCCCGTTGATAACCACTGTTTCGCCGGAGGCGAAACTCGGTAAGAGACGAGCACAGCGAGGAACGACGGTGTCAGACTGCTGACCGACGAAGGGGATCGTGATGGACATTCTGATTACTGGCGCGGCAGGCATGATCGGGCGGAAGTTGACGAGCGCGTTGAGCGCCAGCGGGCAGCTGCGAGGCGAGCCGATCGGCACTGTGCATCTCGTCGATGTCGTCGAACCCGCATCGGTGCCCGACGGCTGGACGACCGAGGTCGCCGACCTCTCCGAGCCCGGAGTTGTCGACGCGCTCGCAGCCCGGCACGCCGACGTGGTGTTTCATCTCGCAGGGGTTGTATCGGGCGAAGCCGAAGCCGACTTCGACAAGGGCATGCGGGTCAACCTCGACGGCACCCGTCTGCTGTTCGAGGCTCTCCGCCATGCGCCCGGCCAGCCGAGGGTCGTGTTCACCTCATCGATCGCCGTGTTCGGCGCCCCATTCCCCGATCCGATTCCCGATGACTTTCATCTGACGCCGCTCACCTCGTATGGCACCGAGAAGATGATTGGCGAGGCGCTGCTCGCCGACTTCAGTCGACGCGAGTTCTTCGACGGCGTTGGCATTCGACTGCCGACGATCAGCGTTCGGCCCGGCGCGCCAAACGCCGCCGCCTCGGGGTTCTTCTCGGGGATCATCCGTGAACCGCTTAACGGCCAGCGAGCGGTGTTGCCGGTCTCGCGCGACGTGCGCCACTCTCATGCCAGCCCCCGCACCGCCGTGCGCTATTTGCTGCATGCCGCGGAACTCGACAGCTCGCTGCTCGGCGCCCGACGCAACCTCACCATGCCGGGCGTATCAGTCACCGTCGGCGAGCAACTCGAAGCACTCGAGCGAGTCGCAGGCGCTGAAGCGGTCGCACTCGTCGACGAAGCCGCCGATGCCACGATCGCTGGCATCGTGGCCGGCTGGCCGACGCGCTTTGCAACCCCTCGCGCTGAGTCGTTGGGCTTCACCGCTGACGACAGCTACGACGACATCATCCGCGCGTATGTCGAAGACGACCTCGACGCGTCGAGCTAGCTAACCAACGAACTAGCCGACGAACTGACCAACGAACGCCAGTTGATCGGCGCTAAATCCGCCATAGACACTGTGCGACGGCGAGCCGACCAGGTACGCGGCCACCCCTTCGGCAAAATCGCCAGCACCGACCGCAAAGTCGTTGAGACCTTCGCCAGCCCACCACACGTGAGGCATCCCGCGCATCTCAACCCATTGCAGTCGAGCCGTGTCGTCGAGGCGGTCCAGGTCGATGGCATGACCCATCTCGTGCGCCAGGATCTCGGTGGCATCGCCGACGGTGTCGCCGTCGTTGACATGAACCCAGATGGTGCGTGCCGATCGACTCGTCAGGCCCCGGTACCCGGCTCGATCACCCGTGATCTCGATCGTCCAGCCCGGCACGAGCGCACTGAGATTGCGACCGGCGTGATCTTCGATCGCAGCGAGGTCAATCGTTGTGGTTGCCTCAACCGACGCGGTAGCCGCTACCTCGATCGGTGCTGCCTCGATCGGTGCTTCAACGGTCGGCACCTCATCGGCCTGCCCAGATGCCGTGGTGAGCTTCGAGGCCTTGACCGCCGTGGGTTTGGCTTCGGTGCGAACCACTGCAAGGGTGACTTCACCTGAGCCAACGACCGGCGAGCTGATCGGAACGGTGATGGCGCTGGCGGACGCAGCTTGCTCGGTGCGTTGGATCCCATCGTGAGATGCGAGCACTGCGGCCGCTACCGGGTGATCATCAGACACCGGGTCAGCCGACCCCATGTCGCCAGGAGGTGCGCCGACGATGATCAGGCTTCCGACCACCGTCACGCCAACCAGCAAGCCGGCTGCGCCAACTGTGAGGTGACGCGAGAAGCGCGATGTCCGGTGACCGGCCGAGGCGCCCATGATCGTGACGAGGTCGGTTGTGAGCTTGGTGACTGGCAGGTCAAGGGTTGATCCCAGCACGTCGAGATCGTCGTCTCGCAGTGACAACCGTCGGCCAGGTTGCTCATCGCGCAACAGGTACAACAACGAGACGTAACGCTCGAGGACCACATCGGCCGTAGAGCTCTCGAAGCGCACTGCCGTGTCGCCAACGCCCACGTGGCCGGCGTCGAGATCGAGAATCAGCTTCGACCGGTTTGGCAGACTTGCTTCGGTGTTTAGGCCGTAGAGGTCGATGACATCGCGCAGCCGGGATTCAGACAACTGGGCTTGACCCCTTTCGATTCGGTCAAGATCGTTCGGCGACAAGCCGGTGGCACTGCGCATCGACAGCTGAGCAACATCGGACCCGAGCTCGCGCCGCTTGGCCACCAACAGCACGGCGAGTCGTGCCGGCGGTACGAGCGATAGTTCTGCGCTATCCACCAGCCCTCGATCGGCACCATCGCTCTGACGTTGCCCCAACGGTGCGGGAACGTCTCGGCGACCCAGGCCGATCGAACCATGGTGAGAGTGTGACCATGAGCTGTTGACATAACTAGTTGTCATGACTAGTTGACATGAATCGTGTCATGGTGGCATGATTCGTGTCATGAGCGAGATGAGTCATCGTGAACGGTCAGCCGAGCTGACCCGCACGACCATCATCGATGCATTCTTGGCCTTGGCCCACTCTTCGAACGCCGTGACGGTGTCGATCCCCGCAGTGTCCAAAGAAGCCGGCGTCTCGGTAAGAACCGTTTACCGCTACTTTCCCTCGAAGAACGACCTACAAAATGCAGCTGCGTACCGCTACACCGAGCTTGCTCTTGGCAGTACTGATGCAATCAACAACGTCACGGTCGAGGGCTTCGAGCAAACGGTCGCAACCTTGTGGTCCAGCTTCTCGCAACAACTACCGGCCGTGTAC
>Ga0114956_1000059_pt1 | contig 56410 bp, 75 predicted proteins | sample MaitaG_FD_87304 | JGI IMG/M metagenome (GOLD analysis project Ga0114956, IMG submission 87304) | Marine algal microbial communities from Maine, USA - Maine_Asex2 metaG | ecosystem: Host-associated > Algae > Red algae > Unclassified | place: Maine, USA | collected 2015-01-05 | reverse complement strand
GTCCTATACCGCCTATAGGTGTAGCAGTAGCTACGCAATTCGAAACAGAAACGCTTAAGCTTATATCGCATTCGCAGCCAGTTAAATTTATACAGTTTCCCTGGTTTGTGCTGCAGCCGTTGTTTCCGATCAAAGTCGCCCTGTAGCCTGTGTCGTTATCATAAGAAGAACAGGCATTCTTTTCTATATCATTTGCAAAATATGTTCCTGGTGCTGCTCCTGGAAAGAATTCTAATGTACAGGTAGAACCGCTGCAGCCAGAAGAATTAAATTTAACTATTATTAAATCGTAGTTTGCACAGTCAGAAGCCGAACCCGAAACTATTGCGCTTAGTGTGCAGTCGCCGTCGTCGATCAAAACTACGTCGCAGTCGCAGGAAACTTCACAGCCAGAAAAAGAAGCTATGTTCGAAAATTCTGCAGGGCAGTTTCCAGAAGCAGGCATAAAAATTCTGTAGCATCCGTCTTCGTCTATTGTGTAGCTTCCGTTTCCTGTTCCGTTTCCTGTAGATACTGTCGCAAAAGAACCAGAACAGCCGTCCTGGAATTGTATTTGCCAGGGACGCCCTGCGCATCCTGCGCCTACTATTGAGTAAATTAATTCGCAGCTATTTGTAGAAACAGTTATAGAACAGCTTTCGCATGGGTCTACACAGTCTGAAATAAATATAGACGAATTGTCGCCGCAGCCATTAGAACAAGTTACTAAAAGTAAATAGGTTCCGTTTCCGTTCGCCTGCACTATAGAAGAAGTAACAGAAGAAGAAGTCGAAATAGTGTTCCCGTTAAAAATCCAATTATAAGAAGGCGACGGACAGGAACCAGAAATAGAAGAAGACAGTCCAGAAGCACAGGAACCAGAAATATTTACTACTGGGTCCGTACAGCCGCAGTTAAGCGAAATTCCGTTTGAAGAATCGCCGCAGCCGTTACTACAATTTACATCTAAAAGAACATTTCCAGAAGTTCCTGCAGGTGGTGTCCAGGTCGAAGAAGTTGCACCAGAAACAGCAGAACCATTTAAGAACCATTGATAAGAAGCACCAGGGCAGGCGCCCGAAATAGAAGAAGTTAACATCGTGCATCCGCCCGAAATACTTACTACTGGGTCTGTGCAGCCGCAGTTTAAAGAAATACTGTTAGACGTGTCGTCGCATCCATTCGAACAAAGAACCTGTAAATTAATAAAGCCCGAAATATTAGGCGGCGGACTATATGTCGAAGAAGTCGCGCCCGAAATTGCAGCACCATTTAGAAACCATTGATAAGTAGGCGAAGGGCAGGCGCCCGAAATAGAAGAAGTTAATATCGTGCATCCGCCCGAAATACTTACTACTGGGTCTGTGCAGCCTGCAGTACAATCTAAGAAAAGTCCTGGTCCTGTATAGTCGCAATTATTACCAGTTCCAGAATAAGAAACTATCGCTGTGTAAGTTCCTGTTCCTATCGGCGTTATAGGATCGCCGTTCGAAATAAAAACGCCGTCTAAAAACCATTGAGTAAAGTAAGCACCAGAACCGCCAGGATAGGGCGACCAGAACCAAGTTAAAGACGAACAGTCGCCGTTAAGAACTATTCCGCCTAAAGTCGCTTCTTCTACTTCTCCTTCGCAGGTTCCAGAACATCCATTCGAATCTGTTACCGTTACAAAATAAGTTCCTGGTTCTAATCCTATAGCTGGATTCGTTGTTTGTCCGTCCGACCAGACGTAATTAGCGCCTGTAGGTGTTACTTCTATTATTCCGTCGTCGTAATCTGTGCAGGTTTCATCTTCTGCAGAACAAACAGGAACTAAATTACAGGGGCAGTCTTCTGTTAAAAAGAAAGTTATATTATATGTGCATCCGTTCGAATCTTCGCACGTTGATACCCAGGCGCCTTCTTCTTCTATAGAATCGTCTATTACAAAAAGACCGTTTATTCCATTGTTCGCATTATAAGTAATTGTAGAAGGCGAAACTATAAAGCAGTTATTTGTATTACCGCCTGGCTGCACATCTAAGAAAGTTATAAGCCCATCGTTAGGGCAGAAATTTATAAAGCACGTATTTTCCCATTGTCCGCCCTGGATTCGTGTTCTACAGTTTCCATCATTCGCTTCGAATTCCTCTACTTCGCCTTCGCATTCTGTAACGCATCCGTTCGAATCTGTAACAGTTACCGAATAGATTCCTGCAGACAGTCCAGTAACAGAAGAAGAAGTAGAACCGTCCGACCACAAATAAGAATAAGAAGGCGTTCCGCCGACTACATTTACTTCTACTGTCCCTGTCGGCGAAGTACATTCTGTTTCCGTTGTTACTACCGAACAAGTCGGCGCAGGATATTCGTTTACATTTCCTACGCCTATAGATTCGCAGTCGTTTGTATCTGTAACCGTTACCGAATAACTTCCTGCAGTATTTACAGTAATAGGGTTCGTAGTTTCTCCATTAGACCAAATAATAGAATAAGGTGCTGTTCCGCCAGAATAAAATACCTGTATGCTTCCTTCTTCACCTGGGCAGAAGTCTTCTGGAAATAAAGAAATAATTTCTAAATCGCAAACGCATTCGTAAACTACTTCGCCTTCACAAACAGCAGAACAGCCGTCTGCGTCTGTAACTGTTAAAGAATAAATTCCTGCAGTTAATCCGCTTATAGGGTTTGTATTTTGTCCATTGCTCCAATTATATAAAAACGGTGCAGGACCGTTTAAAGTATTTACAGAAAGCGTTCCGTCGTTTCCTGCGCAGCTTTCGTTCGTTTCTGTAATATCACAAATTAAATTACTTTCTACATTTATTACGGATTCGCAGCAGGAAACTTCACAGCCAAAATTATCTACAATAGTTACACAGTAAACTCCTTCGGAAAGTCCTGTTATCGTTTCAGTAGTTCCGCCGTTATCCCATTGATAACTAAAGGGCGCTGTTCCGCCTGTCTGGTTTGCAGTAGCCTCGCCTGTGGACTGTGCGCAGTTGTCTGGTTCTGTTTCTACTTCGCAAAGGAAGTCTTCGTTATCTTCTGAAATTATTTCTGCTTCGCAAATTACTTCGCAGTCGTTCGCATCCGTTACAGTTACAAAATAAGTTCCGCTGCTTGCATCTACGAAAAGTTCTTCACAAAAATTAGAAGAAGTAATAGTTCCGTCTACCGTAGTCCAGGAATAAGGCGCTATTCCGCCAGTAATACAAAAAGAAATTATTCCTAAGTCCGTAGATTCGCAAATATTGTTTTCTACGATCGGACTTCCGCACATTAAGCTACAATCGTCGCAGGGTTCTATTTCTAAAATGAATTCGCCAGACTGTTCGCACAGTTCGTCACCTTCGAAGCAAATCCAGGTATAAGTTCCAGAATGCGTCTGATCTACATTAAACATAATTCCTGCACCGTTTAAACTTAAGTCTATAGTTCCGTAAGGTCCTGTAAGTTCGCAGTCGTCGTCCGAAGTAATTCCGTTCGGAATAAGTCGGAACCAGAAGTCGTTAACGCCGTCGCTGCAAATTGTCGCGCTACAGCCTGGCGTAAAAACGTCCCAGGGACCGGAACCAGCTACAGGGTCCTGCCTTTGTGTCCAGTCGCAGTCTAATTCTGTAAAGCCTTTTATTATTTCATGTTCTGTACATATTTCGTCACAGTTTACGAATTCGGGTTCTGGGCAGTCGCCTTCTACACAGTAAGTAAAAGTAACTACTTCGCATTCTAAAGAAGAAAGGTCTACGCAGGATTCGTCCCAGTCGTAAGTAGTATTAAGCGTTCCTGTAGGGTCGTCTGTAATTTCGATCGTTCCGCCTGTAGACGGATTTCCTTCTATAATGTCAAATAAGCAAATATTAGAAGGGTCTATCTGCGAAAAGCAAGTCTGCACGACTAGCATAAAAAGCAGAATAAGAATAAATATTTTTTTCATCATAATACTATTACTGTGTTTTGTCCTGGGTCTACATTGTTTTTATCGCAGGTGTAAATTTCGCTTTTCATCTTAGGGCAGTCGGCGTCGCAGAATTCTACTGTTCGCATAAATTCGACTTTATTGCAGCAAACTTTTTCTTTATAGAAACACCATTCGCCCCAATCGTTCGCTTCGTCGTCCCAGCATCGGAATAAGAATCTATCTATTACCTGGTAGCCTAAGAAGTTTATATCTGTTCCCTGGTATTCGCCGCGTTCTGCAGTCCAGCAGTCGCCGTCGCATATAAAGTGCGCAGTAAGCGGACCTACTGGACATACTAAGTCTGGAATTTCGCAGGTCAATTCTATAAGGTCTACAGGGTCGCAATTATCTTCTGTAAAGTCTACCGTTCCGCCGAAGGTAGGCGCTGCAGTAAGTCCGCAGATTAAAGTAGATTCATTATAAGGCTGGTTTCCGTTTCCGTCGTTTAAATCTACATATAGGTTAGCAGTATAAGCTTCGCCCTGTGCATCGACTACGGCAGAAGCGCAGATTTGAGTCCCTTGCGTAGTTACTACGCAGTCTAAAACTGGAATAACTTCTACGCAGTTTAAAAGCTTTTTATTCGGAAGCGTAATAGGTAAACATTCTACGCCATTTACAGGAAGAAAAGAAACTGTAGCCTTTACTTCTTTGCAGGGTTCGCTTCCAAAGTCTGCAGGCGTAATCATAATAGAAGAACCTGTTTCGCCTAAAGTTTCCCAGGTTCCGCCTGGCGTCCTACATTCCCATAAAACAGAATCTATATTCGCTTCCATACTTCCGCCTATACTTACGAACCAGTTTTCTCCGATCTTTTGACAATCGAAAGAAGGAAAGTTTAAGCAGATAGGTTCGTTGTTATCGCTTCCGCCGTCTGGTGTAATTATTCCACAAAGTTCTACTAAGGGCTTCATAGCGATAAATTCTACAGGAGTCGGAATATTCCTGCAGGCTTGAAAATCAAAGACGCGCGTAAGCCTTGCGAAGACAGCCTTTCCTTCTACTGTAACTAAGTACCTATTTCGGAAATTTATTTCGCCGTATTCTTTGCAGCTTAAAGGAACTATGTATTCTAAAGGAATCTGCAGCAGACTTTCCAGAAGGTAACGCGCCCAAAATAAATGGTAAGCAGTCTGTATGTTCGGAGGATTTCCGTGTGCGTTAATTTCATAAGTTAGAATTCCATTGCAGTCTATTTCTGCACCCTGCAGAATTTCCGAAGTAGTTCCGCCGCCTTCTGGACTAAGATAGCCTGGTATATATTGACCAGCTATTAAGGTCGTAGTCTGTTCTTCGTGTTTACAATTAAGGAAAGAAGTCTTTTCCCAGGAGTCGCCGAAAGGGAAGTTCGGGTCGCCTGTAGTGAATGCGGAAGTATCTACGTGGAAGCTGTCGCGAAGACCGTAAGAAAAAGCGATCTTATTACCTAAGCACCAGGAGTCTTCGCCGTCTTTACTTTGTAGAAGCATAGAATTAAGACCGCCGCCAGTTTCATTTATTACGGGTTCGAATAAAGGGTTTTCCCTTTCCTTAGTTTCGTCGGAAGTAAACTTTTCGCCCAGGTCTATTGTTCGGCTCCATAAATCTACAGGGAAGTTTTCGTTATCTTTTAAAAATAAATCTGTAGCTTCTTTATATTTCAGTAAACAATAACGCGGCGAATTAATTTCTGGTGCAGTTACGCAAATATTTTTTTCGTTTGCTTTTTCTGTCCAATCTATAAGTTCTAATTCGTCGAAGAAGCCTGGGACTGTTTCGTCTAACTTTGTGATCTCGTAAGGCTGCAAGGCAATTATTTTGCAGGTCTTCGGGTCTTCGAACCATTTTAAATTTAAAGCTTCGGTTATTCCCTTAACGTAATCTAAAGCAGTTACTTCGGAAGAAATAAGGTCCGACATTTTTACTACGTCGCCGTCTTCCCAAAGTTTCCTACAGCCTTCTATTTGTAAAGAAGAACCCTGTAGCTGAAATATTTCTATATCTGAATTAGACCGCCAATAGTGCAAACAAAGTTCCTGCTTTTCTGAAATAGAAATTTCTTCGTCTATCTCTATACAGAATTCCTGGTCTTTCTTCCATTCATTTATAAGAACCTGTTTATAAATTGAGCCTGTAGTTCCGCCGCCGCCCTTTGTTCTCTTTATAAATGTAACATGAACAAAACTATTATTTTCGCGATCGTCGTCGAATCTAAATTTAAAACTTCCTTTTACTTTTACGGTTCCTACGCCGCAGTAATTTCTTCCGTTAAATCCGCCGCCGTTATCTAAGATAGTATTCGGTAAATAGTGACAGCCTGCCAGTCCGTTCTTTTCATTCCATAGAACAGTAGTAGGGCCTACAGAAGTATTATGTTCTGCAGCCATATTTAGTAAATATTTTTCGTCGCCTGTTCCGTATTCCTTATTTAGATTTAAAGTCATTATTCGGCTACCAAATTCGCTTTCTAATAAAGGCGAACTAAAAGGCTTTCCGACTTTGCAGAAAGCGCGTTCGAAAACATTTGCTGCAAATAACCAGGGGCGCTGCTGTGTTAATGCTTTGCAGACGTTCTTCGAATTGTAAGTAATAGGATTCTGCGAAAACTCTATAGAACCGTCGGAAGTTCCGCAGCCTTCTTCTGTTCCGTCTGTTTGTGTAATGTCATAACCTAAGCCCTGGGAAGAATGCGAATTACCATAGAAAGCTTCTGGAAAAGTAAATCCTGGGTTTCCGACTTGGTAGGTGTTTTGACTTTGAATATTAGCTAAAACATTGTCGCAGGTAAAAACAAATTCTTCGTCTTTGTATAATTCCGAAAGACTACATAGCGCCAGTTTTTTTGCCCAGTCGTTAACCTTCGTAACTACGTCTACTTCTATTCTATCGTTAGAATATTTTTTAAATAATATTTCGTTATCTGTATTCGTAGCACAACCAGAAGAAATTAAAGCAGCTAAAGGTTCGCATCGAAATTCGTTATTCGGGTGTAATATGTTTCGCGCTAAAATCTTATTCTTTTCGCTGTTCTCTATTTGTATTCCAGTAATGTAATTAAATGTAAGTTTTCCTAAGTCATTTAATTCTCCTAAGACTTTGTTTTCCTGGAATGAAAATTTAGCTGGTAAATCTAAATTTACAAAGCCGCTCGAATCGGTTAAATGATTCGGTATAAATGAAAACTGTTTAAGAATTGTTATCGAAGCGCAGGTAGACATTTATTTTATTTTTAGAATCCAGAAGAAGGCTTATTTGTAGGAATAGGAATGTAGCCTGTAACATTCAATTCGAAGCAGCCTTTCTTATCCATTATTTTAAAAGTCCCAGGGTCCAAAATAAAAGGAATACGGATAGAACTTACTTCTGTCTTATTATCGTTTACCGTTATGTAGTAAACGCAGGAAGTAAAAAAGTCCTGGAAAAAAGCCTGCTGTCTTAAGCTGTCGGGCGCCTCTATTGTCTTTTTTAAACTGTACTTTTTGAAAATAGTTTTTTCTGAAATTCTAAAACCAGAATCTTCTGTCCAAATAGATAAGCCCTTCCTGCAGAAAGAAGAATTCCTGCAGACTTCGCTTTGTGAAGTAGTAAGCGTTATAGATTCCGTTTCATTGAAAGACATAGTAGAAAAGCCGCCTAATATAGACTGGAAGTGAATATCTATATGAGAATCTTTACAGCAACAAAAAACGTACTTATAATTTATACCTGGTCCGTAAACCTCTATACATTCTATATGAGCAGGAACGCCGTCTGGGTAAATATTCCCAGGACCTACGCCGACGTAATTGTCGTCCGATACTGTTAACGGTCCAAAGTCGCCGACTGTTTGACCTTTAGAATCATATAGAACAGCGCCGACCGTTCCGCCCTTGCAGAAGTAAAGCCAGTCTTTCGTATCTCTACATACTTCCATAAGTTCGGGCTTAATGTTTAAAGGTCTGTTTTCGTTAAACCTACAGAACCAATTATCACCAGCGTTAATTACATCGTAATTCCCGTCCGTCATTTGTGCGCCTTCCGTAGATGTGCAGGGCAGCGTTTTAGTAGTTGTTACTTCCCAGTATTTCAGTAATACGCTTACTTTATTTTCGAAGGGCAAAGGGTTTGTTCCATTTCCTAGCGGCGGCTTAACTTCAAAGTAAGACTTAATATCTTTTTCAAAAGATAGCGGAAAAAATACGCCTTCTGGCGGCTGTATAGTTTGCACAGAAGATATTTCGTTCCCTTGATCGTCGCACAGTTGGTATTTTAAAGTTTTACATTCTGTTTCTGTCTCTACGCCTGTCATTTGTATAAGCCATTTTATACAATTAGTTACAGGAATAAGACCGCCGCCGCCGCCGCCTGTGTTTGTAGGATTCTGTACAATTATAACAGCCATATTTTAAGAATTAAATTTTAGTCTATATTTCTTTTCGTATTCTTCGAACTTGGATCGACCTATCGTTAAGAATAATTTTTTACCTAAGTAAAAAACTACTATATCGTAGTCTTCTACATAGTAGTAGTCCAGCCTGTGTATTAATTTCTTCATATTTCGGCGGAAGACTTTGCTGCGGATTCTCTTTCGCGTAATCTATTTACTGAATCTAAAGCAGTAGTAAACTGTTCTACCATTTCGTCGCGCGTTTGCTGTAAAACTTCTGTTTGTTTTTGCCCTACAGCTTCCGCTATTATTTCGGCATTACGAACAGAATCTTCTTCGCTTATTCTTAAGTTCATATTTCCGCGCATTGCAGAACTAAAATCTGCTGCAGAAGCTACCTGCGGAATAAAGCCGCCTGCTTCATATTGAAAGTAATTCCCAGAAGACCTTCCAGAAGACCTTCCGCCGTAATAGTTAGCTAAATTTTGAGACACAGAAGAAGCCCCTGGAATTCCTATTCGTTTGTAAATATCTTTACCAGCTATACTTTCTAAAGCCGACTGCTGTCTTTCATTCATTATTAACTCATTACCGCGCGCTTCACCTATAAAACTTCTTCCGCCTTTTTTTACTCTAAACTTTACGCCGCCGTTACTGTGGTCTGGTCCCTGTATAAGTCCGCCAGACTTTGCAGGAAAAGAAATTCTTCCGCCGTTGTTCATATGCCACATTAAGCCGAAGGCGTCTTTAGCCTGTGTTAAGTTGTTCGGGTCTGTGTTTCCGCCTTCTTCGAATTGTGCAATAGCGCCGCGAACTATTCCGAAAGCAGCTTTTACTAATCCTGTAAGAAGTGCAATTCTTGGCGCCGCAGTTGCCCCAAATGTAGCAACGGAATCGGGCTGCGCTAAAGACTGCGCTGTAATAGAAGCTATAAGAAACTGCTCTAACGCTTGAATAGCTACGTTAATAAGACCTTTGTAAAATTCTTTTACGTCCTTTTCCTGGTCACCAATAAAAGAACCTATAGCGCTTCCTATTCCTTCGATAGCGCTTCCTAAAATTGCAGCGCTTCTTTCTTGAATCTGCGCACGTTCCGCAGCAGCCTTTTCTTCCTGGTCTATTAAAACTTGGTTCTTTTCTTCGTTGATCTGCTGTTCCCTTTCTGCTATCTCTTTAAGCTTAGCTATTCTTTCTTCGTCCGTTAACGAAGGGTCGTTTTCTATTAGTTGTTCGCGCCTTTCTAAATATTCCTGCTCTATTCTTATAAGTTCGTCGTACAGTTCTTTTTCTGCAGTAATCCTTTCGGCGTTTGTAGCGTCCGTTCCTATCTCATTATTAAAATCTGTTATTGCGCCGAATTCTTCTGCAGTCCGATCGTTATTAAGTGCAGCTTCCGCTTCCTGGAATGTATTATCTGCTGCAGAATCTAAAGCTTCTTCTCTTTTCTTTTTTAGTTCTGCGATCTGTATGTCTAAAGCCTGCTTTATAAGTTCTGTCTGCTGCGCTATCTGTGTTTCGTCTCCTAACAGTTTTCCTATTTCTGTTTCTGAATCGCCGACTAAAGCCGCTTTTTGTCTTTCGTATTCTTCCAGGTCCGTAAGATTCTTTTCTAAAAGCTTCGCCTGTCCGTCGCCTATTTCATTTTCTAATTTAGAAATATTTGCTGCAGCCTTTTCTTTGTCCTGCTCGAATTTCTTTTCTGCTGCTGCAGCGTCCTTTTCTACTTTCCTTTTTTCTGCTTCCGACTTCTTAATTTCCGCTGCGTTACTTTGTGCTTCTTCCCTTATGGATTTATTAAGCGCCCTGGTAGCTGCAGCCTGTTTCCTTTTCCTTTCTATTTCTAATTCTTCCGCCTTACTTCTGGCTTCGTTGTCTTTTGCTATTCCTTCGTTAACTTCCTGCAGGGCTTCCGCGTCGGCTGCAATAATTTCAGCTAGTGTTTCCCTTCCAGCTTTCCTTCCGCCTGCGCCTTCTTCTGCGAATCCGAAATATTCTTCTACGCTGTCGGGTATAATTAATTCGAAACTATTTGCTAAGAAATTTCCTACGCCTTCTAATCCGTTTCCGTCTTCGAACTCTTTTTTAAGCGCTCTAAAATTAAGAAGAACGTCGTTAAGTAATGAAGTTCCGAAAGCTTTCGCCTTAGTTCCTATAGAATCAAATGAAGTTCCAAGTCCTGCAAGTTGTGAAGCTAAAAGGGTCTGTTCTTCGTTTAAGTCCTGGGTCGCCTCTATGCTTGTTCGAAGTCTTCTTTCGTAGGCGTTTTGACTTTCGCCTATTTCTTCATTTGCCGCTACTATAGATTCTTTTACGATTTCATATACTTCTTTAAACCCACCAGAATCTTCGCCTGCACCTTTAAAAACATCTGCTGAAATTATAGCGTAGTCCTGCAGGTCTGCGCCGCCTTCTTCTAATGCTTCGCCTATTTCTAAAATAGCGTCTTTCGAAGAAGTCGTTCCTTCTCTTATTCTCTTTTCTATATCTGCAGCGAAGTCGTTTCCTAAAGTAGATTCCAAAGCGTCGAACTGTGTCTTCGTAAGTTCCTTAAGTGAAAGGTTTGCTTCCTTAACAGAATCTACTACCTTATCCGAATAGGTTCCTTCCTGTGCAGCTATTACGTTAAGCTGTATAAATTCTCTTAATGAAAAACCAGCGTCAGCTATTAGCTTCGGATATTCCCTTAGGGAATCTAAGAAGTTATCCCTGGCTAATTCAGAGTCGCCCAAAGAAATAAGCCCTTCTGTTATTTCGTCGATCGTAGTATTAAAATCTTCGCCGAATCCTTTCTGCGTGGCGTTTACTATTTCTAAGCTTCTGTCGAATTCCTGTCCAAATACTTCTGAAAGTGTTTTCGTTCGTGCAGTTACGTTCTGCAAGTCTTCGCCTACTAATCCTGTAATAGCTCCGACCGTCGCGAAAAGCTGTTCATATTCCCTGGTAACGTCTATCGCATAATTCGCCGAAGCTAAAGCTGTAGCAGCTATCGCAGTTCCGACAATTCCTGCAGGACCTAAAACCCCAGCTATTCCCTTAAGTTCTGAAACAGAAGGAAGACCCAGCGCGCCAAGTCCGCCGCCTACGCCGCCAGAAGCAAAGCCTAAAGCACCCTGGCCAATCTTTCCGAGTATTCCGCCCAGGTTTAAGCCGTCTAAAGCGGAAGCGTAATTTCCTATATTAGAAGTAAAATCGTTTATTCCCTGGTCGAAGTCTAAAACTTCCTGTTTCGTATCTTTTGCTTTCTTCTGTAATTCATTATAAGAACGAACTGCGCTTTCTAATTCTGGGTCTAATCTTTTTAGCGCTACTTCATTCTTCCCGAACTGGTCTGCTAAGTCTCTAATTTGCTTAGGGACCAGGCGTAGTTCTTTTCTCATATCGGAATAAGCCCTGGCTAATCCTTCGATAGAATCGTCTGGAATTGAATCGCCGAATTTCTGGTAGTCCCTAATAGACTTATTTAGTTCTTTGTTTACTTCCTTCTTTTCTTCCCGAAGAAGTCGCTGGCTTACTTTTAAATCTTCCACAGCTTTCTTATTTCCTTCCAGTCGATCAGTAAGGGTTTTAGACTGTGCAGAAAGTTCTTTGTATTCGTCGGAAGTTTCCTTCCCAGAATTCTTAAGGCTTAAAAGTTCTTTTTTTACATCGGATAAGCTGGTAGAAGTACCAGTAGAATCTTTTTTAAGGTCTTTCATTTGTTGACCTATACCAGAAAGCGCGTCTTCTAATCTTGCTACGTCCCGAATAGAATCTTCGGAGCCTTCTATATTGATTATTAAACTAATCTTTTCCGTCATAGTGACAAAGATATAGCAAAAAAGAAATATTACGCACCGTTTTAATATAATGGAAAGCCCAGGAATAACGTTATAGCGTTATTTTCCTGGGCTTAGTTGGTGTTAACAGTTGCTTCTTATTTATTAATTATTTCATAATAATAGCTTTTTTGATTAGAAAAAATCCTTTCTGGAAATATGTAAACCAAATATAAGCATTTTTATTCTTCTGTTATTTTCGTCTTATTCATACTACAAAGCCCCGTTCTAACTTAATGGAACAGGGCTTTTTCTAAGGTGTTTTTTGTAGCGCATACAAGATTCGAACTTGTGACCTCAAGGATATGACCCTCGCGAGCTACCAAACTGCTCCAATGCGCAATGCAAATATATTTATTTATTTTATAATACTTACGCCTACCTTTAAATTTATCCTTATTTCCTTATCGAAGTGGCATTCCTTAAGCGTCTGGTTTACTGCGTATTCGTCTTCGAATTGCTTTACGTGTGTTCGAAGTTCTTCGCAGAATGTGCTTAAGATATGGTTTAAGTTTTCTTCGCTTTTGTTCTTTTGCTGGTCCCTGTGTCTGGTGATTTTCATAACTAAACTTTTACCAAAGATATAGGGAATTTTTCGGAAGCTATTTTCATCTAATTATGTCCCTTTAGATGTTTTAAATTGAACAGATAGCGCAGTCTGTATCTTCGTCTACTATTTCTACAGACCTTCCCCAGTAGGACCCTAATTTAGTAGCTAAATCGTCCGCCTTCTTCATGTAAGAAGGGAAGAAGATTCTAACTAAAAATAATTCCCATTGGTGCATATTTTTGCATGGTAAGCAGTTGTTATGTTTGAAGACTCTATAACTATTTCGCCGCCAGTTAAAACCCTTAGAACTATAGTCCGCAATTATAGCGCGCTGGTTTTCATTAAGTAAATGTCCGTTTTCTATTATTGCTTTTCTTATTCTATCGTCTGTCCATTTCAAAGAATAGATTTCTGGAAACCAGCCGAAATATTTTAAGACTATACTAAAGCAGTCTTCGTCCGAAAGGTGTCTTATTAAGTATTCCTTCTTTTCTACCTTCCTATCTATCTGTCTTTTAATCCTGGTCCATTCGTGACGAACATAGCCGACTATATCAATGTCTATTTTATGCCTGGACATAAAGTCTAGCATTAAGTTTATTTTTAAAACGCGTGTACAGGGTGTTATTTTAGGCTGCGGAATTCCCTTAAATTCATTTTCAAAGAAAGTAAGTATAGAATTATCTGAATACTCAAAGACTACGTTTTCGAATTTTCCTTTAGCGTATTCGACCAATTCTAAAACAAACTTCTTAGTATCTGTAGAATGTTCTTCCAGGTGTGAATAATAAAGAAATAAATTACTGGGCTTATCTTCTACTAATTCGGCTAAATAGATTAAAGCAGCCGCAGAATTTATTCCGCCGCTTAACCCTATCATTACGTTTTTATCTGAATAGTTTACGTCCTGTAATGTCTCAAAAAAAGATAACTGCATTTATTGTTATTTTCATAATTTTAGTTTCTTGGAATTCGTGTAGACTGCTTCTTCCTGCGCTTAGTCTTTTTACTAATTAGTCCCAGGCTTATTTTTTTCCTTTCTTCCATTTGGTCGATATAGTCCTGGGTAGATACTCCTAAAATAGTGAAAGGCTTAATTCTGTTCTTTGGCATAGTTTAAAGTTTCACATTCCTGTTGGTTCGTCGTCTTTTTTGATCGGTAATTCCTCCTGGTTTATTTTCCAGGTCTTAACGTGTTCGCCGAAAGCTGTATAAGTTGCTTCCTTCGGTCGGAAGTCGCCAGTAGTCGGCGCGTCGTTTTTGTTCTCTACTTTAAATCCTAATTCTTCTTCGCCTTCACAGTAAACGCTAGTTATTCCTGTTACGTAATCATAAGAAAATACCGAAGCGAAAGTTTCTTCTTCGCTTACTCCGATGGGATCGACAAAAATTATTCCTTCTTTTATTGTTTTAGTAATTGGGTCGTCGATAATTAAAAACTCCATACATTCTGGTTTTGGCTCGTCTACGACTTTCATTCCTAATTTAAATTCTTTCGCGAAAACAGGCTTTTCTGTCGGGTCACTCAAATCGAATTCGATAGGTTCTGGATTATCGAAAACTTTAGACCTGGGAATAGCTATAGCTTCCTCGTAGATTCTTCTATCGACTATCGTTCCCGAACCTGGTAGAATTCCAGCGAATCCGCTTTCTATAATATACTGCACTATAAGTAATTCGGGTCTTTCTATCTGTAGCTTTTCGTATTCTTCTTTTGTTAAGTTCATTTTAAAACATATATAATACCAGTTAATAATAAAATTCCTAAGCAAATAACAGCCATAACATTTACTAAAGATATTTGCGCAATCTCTAAGCCGTTATAAATCTTGTAGCCGTCTTCGTTATAAATTCCTTCGATAGCTGTTCCGTATTCTATAGCGATTCGAATAGCTTCTTTACATCTTGTTTCTTTTGTAGCAGTAAATTCTATTAAGCCTTCTACGCCTTGCAGTTTAAGTTTATACTTCATTGATCTTCTTTGTAGTAGTTAAGTAAGCTTTAATTCCTTAATTATTTGAAGGTGATAGTATAGGTTATTATTAAAATCTTTTCTTTTCCTGTATATATCACCAGCGTATTTAATGTATTCTGCGGAACGTGCTGTAGGGTTCTTGAATTCCTGTTCAGAAACTTCTCCTACTATCTGACTTTCATTTAAAGTATTATTTCTTCTAATTAATTTTTCTGTATCTACTATTTCCCCAGGAATAGGGTTTTCTATTTTGAACTTAGATACGCCTTCTATTTCTAAGGAAAGCTGTTCTTCAAATAAAGTTTGGTAGGCTTCTCCTATCCTATAATCTAATCCGTTTCTAATCTTTACCAAATTAGTTTTTAAAAAGTCTATGTATTCTATAATCTTAAAACTTTTAGGCGAAGACCTTAGCGCTTTTATAATGATAGAACATATCTTACTATCGACCCTATTTCCTTCTTCTATAATAGCTTCTAATTCTGCAGCGTGTTTAAGTAGGTCGCGTTTTGTTAATACGCGAAGTTCTTTTATTCTTAATTTCTTTTTCATTCTTAAATATTGTAGGTTAAAAAATTACTTCTTAGAAGCAGCCTTCTTCGGCGGCGTCTTCCTTACTGCAGTCTTCTTCTTAGCCGCTGGCTTTCGCGCTGCAGTCTTCTTTTTGATCGGCGCTTTTTTTCGCGCAGGTTTCTTCTTCCCTGGAATTACTTCTTCATATTCTACTTCTTCCGCTTCATCTACTAAAGAAGTGATTCCCATAGTGTCCGCCATTCTTTTAACGTCGTTATCTGAATAGTCGTCTAAAGCTTTTCGGTAGCCGTCTAAAGCTTTCTTCGCGCCGCCTTTCTTAATAGAACCTTCCAGTTCTAAAAGTAATCGAGTCGCTGTTACTTTTCCCTTATAGCCTTCTATAATTAAAACCTGTACTAACGCTACCATATGTGTAATATGCTTCCTGGTTCCGTAACGCTTTATAAGAGGCTGGAAGGCTGGCGTATCTAAAACGTGTTCGAAGGCTGGCTGCTCTAAAAGTGCTTTTACTAAAGTCTTCGTGTTTTTTTGCCCCTTCTTCCTGCCAGGCTTCGGACTTCCTGGCTGTCCGTACTGATATTTTTCTAAATGCTTCGCGCTTCTTTTTGCCATCTGTGGAATTTTTATTCTTTATTCTACAAAATAAGGGTTTTAAAATTTCAAAAAGGATAAAATTTAATTGTTCGCGCCTTATTCGAAGTCATTCTTAATAAATTCGCCTATTATAGAAAGCTTCTTCCCTTGCTGAAATAAACTAAATTGCTTTCTGGTTTCCTTTAATTCTAAAGAATAACCGAAGTCCTGTAAATCCTTCGTCTTTGCTACTAAGTAGTCTTCTTTGTAGACTGTTCTTCCGTTCTTAAGCGTAATAGTTTCTTTTTTTTTGTTCTTCACTCTATAGGTTTTAATATATTAGGCGCGTCTTCTTTGATCTGATTATAAAGGTTTTTAAATCCTCTACCGTCCTTAATTGTTTTTCCTGTCGCCCAGCCGCTATATGGATAGTAAGTAATCCAGCAGTCGTCTAAGTGCATAAATCGAAAGCTTTTATTTGTCATAGGATAACAGATATAGCCTAAAGACTCTATTTCCTTTAAAGTTCTTTCGTACCTGGTAGGCTCTAAACGGTTCTGGCGTTCTTCGTTAAGTCGTTTTCCCATTGGATTAATCATTCATTTCATCATAACATTGTTCGCAAACAAAATTTTCTTCAATTTGTCCGCCGTCTATGTCTGTTTTAAATTCTTTTTCGTTTTTAACTTCCTCGCAAATTGAGCATTGAAATTCTTCTTCCATAATTTATTTATTTTTTGATTCGATTAAGTTTAAAGTAATATCCTGCTATAAAGCCCTGTTCGCTGTTTCTAAATAACTCTATGTTCGGGCTGTCTCTATTCTTACTTTTTGCATATTGTCGCGCTATGTTTGGAAGGTAGTCGCGTTCTGGTGTCTTACTGATCGCTTTAAGCTTTAGTTCTAAATAAGCTATTCTGTTTTCTTTGGTCATAGAGTTTAAATATTAGTGTTTTCTGTTCCGCGAAAATGGATTTTTTTTAATTAGCCTAAAGGCTATAGGTTCGTTTTTAGACCTAATCCGAAGTTCTGTAATTAAGGATAAGTCGTTCCTTTTAATTCCTGTCGTTTCGTCTAAAAAAACGAAATCAAAAACCCTTCCTCTAATATTATGAAAGTCTAAAACTTTGAATTCTATAAAAGATTTACTTCTTAATTCGATTCTTTTATTATTCCCTATAATAAATACTTCTTCTAAGTCGGTCAAATATCCGACTATTTGTCTAAAAATTGTCTGGCTCTGAAGGTGTCTATTTTTTGTAAAAAAGACTATTCTTAATTCCTTACTCAATGAATCTATTAATACTTTATTTATTTGTTCGCTTATCATAGAAGTTTCATTTTGCGAAGAATAACGCCTGCCCTTTTTTCTATTTTAGAATGCAAATACCTAGCTTCTAAGATACATTCGAACCAATTATAAGAACCGTAATTAAGCCAGGCTGTAGTAAGCAGAAAAGAAAACTTTCCGCCTGCCTTCATTAGTATCTTATCTTTAGGGGCGCCCCTTTCATTTCTGGGAATTAATTTACAAAGGTTTCCGCAGGCGCAAAATTCCCATTCTACAGCAGTATCCTGTAATTTTTTTAAATCCTTCTTAGTAAAGTCTTTCTTATCCTGGTGTAGAATTTTATACCAGTCTTTAACCTTAGAAGGCTTTCCGATCGTAGCTGAATAAGGAAGGTCGTAAACCGTTTCTAATTTTTTTTCGTGTTTCATTTAATTTAAGTTTTTTTGTTCTTCTTCACATTTTGGAAAAATATGCTTTCCAGTATTTAAACATTAAGTTTTTATGTTCTTCATCAAATGTTGGAATACTATATCTTTCTATTTCTTGTGCGTTTGGAAGCCTTTCGGTTCCGCAGGTAAAGCAGCGCATCTTAGTATAGCATTTAGGACCAGTAGTCGTAGGTTCGAAAATATGCTTTCCAGTATTTAAACAGTTAGCTGATTTAGAATAAATACTTATAAGAATAGATACAGTATAAACGAAAAGCTTTTCGCATTTTGGGCATTCTGTTTCGTGGATTAAGTCTTCGCTATAATCTTCTAATTCTATTCTGTGTATGTGCTGGCAGTATGGACATTCTGTCTGGTAACTCATTTTTTATATTTCTAAAACTGTGAAAACCTTACAAATTCTTTCTTCGTGGTTTATGGTTATTCGATCTATATAAATAGAGTGAAGATATTTTTTTCCGTCTTCGTCTAATTCCTTATTATCTTCTGTTCCTAAGTCGCATTCTATATCGAACTGTTCGCCTGTTGGAATCTGAAACCAGAAAAGACCGCCTAAATATCTTTCTAAAATAGTTCTAACTTTTGCTAAATGTTCTTTTGAATGAGTCCCTATGTTATCTTCTATTATGTATTGCTTTTCCATATTGATTTTTTAGTTGTTTAGTTAAAGTTATAAAGTCTTTCTTCCCTGGGCTTCGTGTAAGTCTTCTTAAATACTGGCGAAGAATACTTCGGAAGGAAGCCAGGGTTTTTCTTCCTTCCTTCCGAATTAAATCTTCCAGCGTGCCTATTGTATCGCTTAACTGCTATTCGCCTTAATTCGTCCGCTGATTTCTGTAAAGCGGCGGCGGCTCTAAATGATGCAGCCTGCATTTCTATTCTGTGATTATCTAAACATCCGCAGAACCTATTCTTAATTCCACAGCAGCAGCATTCTTGTTCTGGATTAATAGCCATTTTATTCTAAAATAAATCCCTTAGGCTTTGGAGCCGCCAGCTTTAAGAAGTCTATTTCTTCTTCCGACAAATAAGAAACTATTCCCATATATACTAAGAACTGGTCTGCAGGGTCGCGCTGTTGCTCCGAATGAATTACTATAAGCTTAGCTGTTCCTTTGTTGAAGTCGTCTATAACTATGTCGCCTTCCCTAATTTTTTTCGAACTCCAAATAGACGCGCAATGAACTAAGCCAGGATAGCGCGAAATTAAATATTCTACATTATGCCCCCAGTATTTTTTTCGGAAGTCGTGAATGTTTCCGCATTTAATAGCAGCAGCTTCTTCTAACTGCTTTTCGAACTCCTGCAGGTTCGCTTCTTTAGGATTGAACTTCTTTTTTTGCTTTGCTGGAAATAACCAGGCTAAAATTTTAGACATTGCTATTCTGTTTTTTGTAATGATATTTTAATTCGTTTTTAAAAAAGCTTTTTAGGTCGCCGCTATAATCGAAAGAAGAAAGCTGGAAATTTAGAACCCTATTTAAGACCATAAATTTATTTATATTATAGAATCCTAGCTTGGCCTTCTTCTGGCTTTGTATTTGTCGCGCCCTTTCTTGTTCATTTATAAGATGTTCTGCCCTGCGAAAACTTCCTACCTGTTGCCAGTATTTTTTAGGCGCTAATATTAAGGCGCTATAGATTAAATTATCTTCTAACGAATCCATTCTATCATAAAAAGACTTCCTTAAAATTTCTTCCTTATGTTTATCAATATCAAAGACGAATTTTCGTTCCCTATATCGCTTCTTCTTCTTTGTAATAAAATAAACAGGAAAGCTTACTATTATTTCGCACATTGGAAAAGTCATTTTTTTAATACTAACCCTTTCTAATGGTCCTACAGAAACGCTTTCTAATTCTAATAAAAAGCCAGGGTCTATTCCTGTGTAGTCTTTATAGACTTTCCTAATAATATCTTCCGCGAAAACCAATTCCTTTAATCGAAGGTTCTGTTCTTCGCAGGATTCGTTTACTGATTCTAAGCCAATTAAACACATATTACAAAAAATTTTCGCTTGAAATAATACAGGAAATACTTTCTATGTCTATTAAAATTTCTGGTTCCTGGTCTTCTTTGTCTTTCATAAAGAAAGTAGAATAACCTAAGTCCTGCTGGATTATTAATTCCCGAAACTGTTGCGCCGAAATTTTAAATTTAAAGCCGTTTTTTAATACTACTAACTTCATTTCTATTTTTTCATTTTTAAATAAGTAATAAGCTTTTCGCCTTCTGGCTGTTCGATCGGTTATAAGACTTCTAATCTTTTTGCTATTTGAATCATCTATAGTACTTCGAATCTTTCTACTTCTACGTTTTGATCTGTCCAGAAAGCTTCTGGCTTTCTTCCTACTGCGTAGTAAACATTTTCATACTCTAAGCCTTCTTCCTTACAAAGCTTCTTAAGGTTTGAATAAAACCTCCTGGCAGAAAGTTGTTCTTCTTTAAATTGTCTGAATTCGTAAATTCTACTTCGTGGCATTCTCTTTCTTTTAGTAATTGAATAAATTTGATATAACAGCGCTTTCGTAAGCCCTGTAGAATTTCTTAAAGCTTTTCTTTGGGTCGTGAATGTAGTTATGAAGAAGCGGCGCACGTTTCGCTATATATGCTTCGCCTTCTTCTGTTACATAAATAAGTCCTGCGTGTTTTGGGACTTCTTCTTTCTTTACCATTGCTTCGGGCGTAGCGAACCAGAATCTATTAGGAAGTCTTTTTCCTGTAGTGTCTATGTAGCGAATTCTGGTTCCTATCGTTTCTGTAAAAGTTTCGTTCGCTATTATTGCGCCTGTCTGTCTATTAAATCTTTCGTAAGACCTTATTTCTGTAAGTTCCATATTTATAACCGAATCCCTTCTTCTGTCTACTTTCCATTCTCCTTCTTTCTGTACAGCGATCTTCTTAGATTTTAAGCAGGCTTCGAATTCCTTATGTTTCTTTTTCTTAAAGTCTGCGCGAAAATCTGATCTGCTAATCTTTATTTCTGCTTCGTAGCAATACAAAGAAGTAAGAAAAGAAAGCCAGTCCTGTTCTGAATTAAAATAAAAGGAATTAACTATCTTATAAGGGTGTGACTGCCACAATTCCCAAAGCGCCTTCTGAATAAGTTTTTCTGTAAGATTTGTGTTCATTGCTTTCTTAAAATTTCTTTTAAATATTTATCCGTAATATAAACTACTTCGAAGCCTGTAGCGTTCTCTATTATTATTCCATATTCTAAAGCCTGCAGGTCCGAATTAAGACTGAATCTTCGAACTATCTTTTTTCCTAAATATTCTAAGACAAATAAATAAAGCATAACTAAACAGTTTTATATTCTAGCAAATTGCTTTTTTCTATTTGAGCCTGCACCCTGGAAAGCTGCTTAATAAATTCTTCGTTTGAAGAATGAAGAATTTTAATAGCGTCGTTCTTTTCATCTACTTCTAAGACTTTAAAATAATCCAGCCTTCCCTTTTTGTTAACGAACTGAAAGCGCATTCCTGCAGATATCAAAGTAGGCTTAGTCTTACTTAATACTTTTACTTCTTTGTCTACCATAGCCGCCCCTGTATTTCGTTGTTATTGTATTCGCCTATCATTTGATCGACTTTTTTCTCCTGCGCCTTAGATTGGTTTAAGACTTTATATTCCCGACCTTCATTAAAGTACTTCTTCTGTAGAAGTCGCATAGACTGAAATTCTAAAATAAGCTTATCTGCTGCTTTTAATCTATCCTGTAATTTCATTTATTTAATTTTTCGTTTATAAATCTTAAAGTAATTTTATCTACTATCCATTCAGTCGGCGAATTCATTAAGCGAAGAAGACCTTTCTTTCCTTCGCGCTGCCAGGTCTTAAATGCTACTTCGTAGGAAAGATTATGGCTTCCTGTTATTGGTGTTTTCTTCTTCTTCATTTTAAACCCTTCCTACCTTTTTCTTATATGGAAAAATGCCATAGATAATATAAGCGCCGCTTTGAATTTTTTGCTCCAATTCAGAAACAGTTTTAGGAAGCCTTACGTTCTGTTCGAATAAAATATATACTGCTTTTAAATAATAAAACTGTTGGGCTTCACTTATTTTATATTTCGGATTCTCTACATAATTCTTAGAATCTATTATTTTATGTCTTTCCGCCCAGGTCTTTTTATCGTAGGTAAAATTTCCACAGCCGCAGTAGGTAGAGGCAGAATAATAACCTGGATTAAGAATACTTCTGCTTTCATGGAATTGAGAATAAGAGGCGATCGAATTAAAAATAAAAAGTAGTGTAATCAAATTTTTCATAAGTATTTTTTAGAAGCCAAAAGTTCCTATTAAGGTTCCGCAGCTTTTTAAGATTAAAGAAATAAATAGTACGAATAAAATAAGACAGCCTATAGATTGTAAGAAATTTATAACTGCTTTTTTTTGGTCTTCTTTCATTGAAAAAGTTTTAATTGAACATTATTTTTTAATTCTAACTTCTGTCTTCGGACTGCACTAATAGAAGAAGCCATTATAGAAACGCGTTCTTCCATTCCTTCCAGCCAGTTATTAATTTTTTTTTCGTCTGTCTCTACCCAATAACCAGCACGACCAGCTATAAGAATTCCTGTAGGAAGACCCAGGCGGCGCAAAATATTAACGACCTTACGAACCTGGGCAGAAGAAATTTTAACTTCGTTCGCTAAGCAAATGTCCCGAATTCCAAAATTCGTTATAGCGTAGTCTTCGCCTATCCTATGAACTAAAATTCTGCGAACCATAGGAAGGAAGATATTCTTTTCCTTTTCCGTTAGTGGCGCAGTTATTTCTTCGAATCCCTTTACCATGCTTCTTCTTTATAGATAAAATAGACACAGTAAGCACATATAGCAGCTACAGTAAGCTTAAATAAAAATTCGTACATAGTTGATCGTTTTAATATATTAGTTAGAATAGAACTGATAGCCGCAATTCTTACAGGCAGTATTATTTAATTCGCTGTCGCAGAACTTTGTAGGAACGTAAGCTGGTAATTCGCAGCACTTTTTAGGATTATTTCTAATTTGTCTAACTCCTACAGAACGGTAATCCATTAGTAGAAGATAAACTTTGTGATTTCTGGCTTTTTCTAAAATACTAATTCTGTTCCTGGACATATCTATCTGCCTGGTAAATTCTTGTACTTCTTCCATTTCTAAAAGAACTTCGCTGCTGGCGTTCTTTATCCATTCTATAAAGCCTTCTGAAATTTCGCTTCCTACTGTTTCTTTTATTGATCTCATTCTAAATTAAGTTTTGTTTGTTCGAATTTTGGTTCTGGAATTATAAATCCGCTTTTCTTTCCAGCCTTAACATTTTGAAAAGCTAAGTAGACGCCTTTAAAAATTATATAATCTTCGATCTTCCTTCCCTTAGACTTCTGCTTAGCTTTGTATTCTTCGTAAACTGCTAAGCAGTTAGGTTCGTCTTCTCCTAAGTTTATTCCTTTATCCATACTGCGAAAAAATAATTTGTTTTTAATCTTATTAAGGTGACTGTAACGCCGTTAAAAATTAAGTAAGGGAAGGCGACTGGCTTATTATAAATAATGTCGTAGAATTTTTCTGGTACAATTATAAAGCATTTGTTTTCTTCGCCTTCCCTTCTTTGTGTAGCTTGAATAAAGAACCTGTAGCATAGTTCTATTACCTGTATTTTATTCAAAGTATTTATTAAACTTCGTTCTTAATATCAAAGAAAAGTCCAGTAAGTCTTTTTCTAAGTCGTCGCAGATAGCCCTTCCCTGGACAGAAAGACCTTCTGGGAAGCTTACTTCTGGTAAAGCAGAAGTCAAATAGGAAGAAATAATCTTCTTATCTTTTAAGGCTACCTGGTCTAAGGCTTCCTGCTTCGGCTCTACTATAATCTTCTTAGGTGCTGCTATTGTAGAAGTAGAAACTGCAGGACCAGAAGAAGTCGTAGGCGTCTGAATCCTTTTAGAAAGGTCTTCGCCTGCAGGTCTATTGTTCTGGGCTTCTTTTAATTTTTTCGCTTGTTCTTCTGCGATCTTCGCAGCTTCCGCTTCTTCCTTTTCTTTCTTCTCTTTTTCGAACGCTTCTTTTTCTGCTTCAAAAGCCGCCCTTTCCGCGTCGTGCTTTTCTTTTTCTGCAGCTAATCTTTTAGCTTCTTCCGCTACTCTTTTCGCTTCCTTTTCTGCTTCGTCCGCCTTTACTAAGTCCGTATATTTCTTCTTATACTTTTCCTTTATTATTCCTATTGCGGATTCTGCCTGCAAATTAAATTCTTCGAAGTCGTGTTCTTCCAGCTTCGTAATATCGTCTTTCATATTTTCGGAAAACACCTTCGCTGTCTCTAAAGTCATTAATTCGACTCTTTCTTCGTGGTAACTTTCGAAATTAGAAATTTTGTCTAAATGTTCCTTCTTACGAAGTTCTTCTTCGCGAATTTTTGCCTGCTTTTTTTGCTCTAAAAGCGCTTCGTATTCAGTAACGGAATCCTGCTGCTTCTGTTCTGCTGCCTTTGTAATATCTATAAGCTTATTGGCTAAAGCGCGTATTCCTAATTTCTTTCCTTTTACGTAAGAAGTAATATTAGAAATAATATCCTTTTCTTCATTCTGAATAGAAGTTCTGGCAGTTCTTAAAGCTGTTCGCGCTTTCTTAGCTAAGTCGTAAGAAGCAGAATTCTTCGCTTCTATAAATGGAAATTCTTCTAAAACTTTAAGCTGCTTCGCTTTGTAAGTTTCGTAGTTAGCTTCTATATCCGTTTCGAATTTTACTTCGGGCTTTATAACTTCTTTTTCTTTTAAGTTTGTATCTGACATTTTTAAATTATTAAAGGTTTTATTAATTAAGCGTTTCGTCGTGTCCGCAGCTATAATGTCGCGGCTCTAAAAATTCTAATTCTGGTTCGTTGTCTGCTATCCAATGTTCTATATTTTTTGCGGTAGGCGGCGTAAGTTCTTCTGTAGGAATTTCTAAGGTAGCTATTAAGCCTTCTTTTTTGATCGTTACAGAAACTTCTAATTCGTCGATTATGTAGGAAATATCCATTATTCGAAGTCGCTTTCTGGTGAAGGATTTGCAGGGGCGTTTTCTACTGGCATTCCGAAGTCTGTTTCTGCAGAACCCGTTCCGATCGTAGAAGGTTCTACGTAATTTCCTTTTTTGTGAATTACTACCTTAGTAGCGTTTACTATTGCGACGGTCTTCTTCTGCCCTTCGTTGGTTTCGTAAGACTCATAAACCAGGCGCCCGAATATAGTCGCGCTGTCGCCTTTCTGTAGCTTCTGCATAGTCTTAGAAATATATCCGTAGCCGTCTACTGAATGCCATTGAGTTTCTTGCTGCCATTCGCCAGACTTATCTTTGTAGCTTCTGCTGGTAGCTAAAGAAAGACGGGTCTTACTTCCGCCATTATCGAAGGTCTTTGTTCTGGGTTCCTTTCCTATGTTCCCGTTTAAAAATACGTAATTCATTTCGTGTATTATTTTAGGTTAAAAAATTAGAATTGATTAGGGCAAAGATTATATTCGAAATTATTTACATACTTTTTAGCTTTTTCGAAATTTCCCTTAAATCTTTTATTAAAAAATTTGTGGTTTTCGGCTATTTCTTTTTCTGTTGGATTCAAAAACCCTTTTAATTTCAAATAATGGATAACAGCGTCTTTAATAGTTTTCATAAATATTTATTTTAGGTTTAAAATACCAGGAGCCTAAGCACCTGGCTTATATTATTTATTTACTGCTTACTAATGTGATTCTTCCTAAAGGTATGTCTACGCTAAACATACTAAAATATTTAGCTACTACAGGAAGCGCTTTTACTGTTTCGTCGCGATCTTCGAAAACTATGATATTATCATTACTTTTTTTTCCGTCGGAAGCCAGCGTTCCCATAGCTTCGCATTCAGCTAAAAAATCTTCGTATTCTTTTTCGTATCTCTTAATTATCATCTTTAAAATTTATGTGTTTTATAATAGGTTTAAATAATCCTTTTCGGTTATAGTCTTAGTTCTTTTTAAGAAGCTTAAAAAAAGGTTTTTTCTATTAAGCTGATCTAAGAAATATTTGTACTTTTTAGAAGCTACTAAAATCGTAGATAGTTCTTCGCAGTAAAGGCTTTCTGGAATTGGCTTTCGAATAAAGTAAAAGACTTTTCTTTTTTTGTTTATTGAATATATAATTCTATGCTTCACTTTTACAAATATATGTAAACATATGTAATAATGTAGCAAATAACAACATTATAAGCCGAATAACGTAAAAAACCCAGCAAAACAAGCGTTTTAACTGGGTCATTCGTTGAACAAAACAAAAAAGAATTCTTTACCTGGCGTAAATCTCTACTTCGTAGCCAGCTTTTTTTAAATCTCTATAACTTTCTTCCTGGTCTTTTAGGGAATCGCATATTATCAAAATACAAAGTTCGCCCGAAGTATCTGTAGACCCTGTAGAAGAACCAGAAGAAGGCGCAGAAGTTCCACCGCCTTCGGCTCCGAATAAGTTCTGTAGGTCGAATTTCGCTAAGTCATTATAGGAATATAGTTCTTTTATTTTATCGTAGTCGAAAAATAAATTCGTTTGCGCTACTCTATTGTCGGCTAAAGCTAAGTTCTTAGCTTTCTTAGACTTCGCCTTAATGTCTGTTCGTTTTACGTTTACTAAAGTAGTTCCGTCCGTTTCGATAGTTATTACTTTCGTGTAGCCGCTTTCTTTCGCTTTTTCTACGACTCCATTTCCTGCGATTAAAACGCCGTCCGAAGAAGTTAATACTGATCTTCCAGCGCCAAATTCTTCGATAGATTTTCCCAGTAATTCCATTCCGCGCGAAGTATGCTTATTTACATTCTGGGTATCGAATTTTAAGTCCTCTATGTCTGTTTCGTAAACTACTACTTCACTTTTTTTATTTCTTCTTTGCTTTGCCATTTCGTGCGAATTTTAAATTTTGCTTTTGTGTACACCAGCGCAGATTTTCTGCCCTGTTATCTCTTTTTTTTCCGTTAATATGGTCTACATATTTATAAGTTTCTGGGTCTGGGTTTAAAACGTGTTCTATAGCTACTAATCTATGAATATATCTTCGAACAGTCTGCCCGTTTATCCTAAGCGCTACCATATAATAATTAGAACTTACTATATAAGGTTTTAAATACTTCTGTCGAACAGTAAACTTTTTACCGTTAGAATTTATTCCCTGTCGCAGTTCTGATCTTGCTACACCATTCGAAGAAATAGAGTAGGCGCCGTAAGTTTCTATAATTGGCTTCCATTGCATTAAATAATATTAGTTCTTTCGAATTCTAAAACGCGTCGCGAAATTACATTCGTAATAGCTAAACTTAATTCTTTTCCAATATCATTATTTAAAACTTCTAATTCTTCTGTTAAGTTATCTATAGCATCGTCCAGAAACCCTGTTCTCTTATTATTCTGCGCAAAAGAAAACTTCTTAGAATTCGCTGTTGGCATTCCTTCCTTTTTGTGCTTCTTAGCTGTAGCGAAAGCTGCAGAAAGCGCTTCCTTTTCTGTAAGGTTTTTCTTAAGCATCCAGAAAGCCTGTAAGCCTTGGATATATTTAGAAGTTTTTCCTTTCTGTCCCTGGCCAGGTGCAGCAGTACCAGAAAAAGGAATTCGCGAAGCACCTACACCAGCGTCTACATAAGTTCCATAATCTGCCATAAAAATAAGCCCCTGGACTATAGAAGGAAATTTCTTTATTTCATAACGAACAGAATTAGAAAGGCTTCCTGTTAATTCGTGTCCCTGTAATTTGATCTGTTCGCGAATTTCTTCGACTACCTTTTTAAGAAAAATTTCCAGTTTTTCTTCTATTGCTTTATTTATTAGTTCTAACAGCATTCGCTAATGAGTGTCTTTTTTGTTTCTGAAACTTCGAATTCTCTTTCTATACATTTAAGTTTTTCGCAGAATGTAATTTCCAAATAGCGCCCGTAATACTTTTTCCCGTCTGTCCAATCTGTAGCAGCAGCGCTTAGGTTATTTTTATCTAAAGACTGCTGCAGCTTTCCTGTTAAGGTTTTATCTAAGTCGTAGCCATCTATGATTCCTTCGGATTTTAATTTATTAAGCATAGGCTTAGAAACCCATTCCCATTCTTCCGTAGTATATTCTTTGTAACCTGTTTCCTTATTTCGTTTCCACGGAATAGCGCAGCAAATCTGCGACAAATAATTAAGCCAATGTTTAAGAAGTTCGGAAGTATCGCAATGAATTTCGAAGTCGTTTCTACTTCCACAGTAGCCGCAGTTATCGCAGTCCGTTATTATCGCATCGACTACCATTAATTCGATCGTTCTGCAGTCTTTACCATTACTTCCAAAAAGACCAGAAAGTCTTCCCTGTGGTCTTACGTTCGCTATAGCTGCAGGGAATCTGTCTTTTCCTGCTTTTGGAAGCAGGCTGTAAGTCTTATTAGCAGCTTTTTTTAAGTCTATTCCGAAGTTAGAAAGTTCTATTTTTTTTCGTCCGTCTATCATAACGAAAGAATTAATAGTCTTACAGGCTACTTCCTTTTTATTTCCTTCTGGCGTAGGAAAATACTTAACGCTTTCTTTTAGAAACTTAAGTAGGTGCTTTATCGTAAAATCTAAAGACTTACATTTTTTCATCTTAAAACTATTTTGTAATTATTCCAGAAGGCTTCTTAATTTCTAAGTCGTCTAAGTTCGGAATAAGAAGTTCCTTTTTGTCGCCGTTTACATAATCTAAGAAACGATCGGATAAAGTTATAATAGTGTCTTCATTGAAGACTAATCCTTCTGGCATTTCTACGCCTTTGTCTGCAGCGTTATTTTTATGTATTAAGTTTTGATTCGCAAAACAGTTTGCGGCTAACTGTAGACAACTAAGTCGCGCGTTTCCGTCTCTATTGTTTTGCTGCTCTATTAGAATGTTATAAGAATTCCTGGTCGTTTCGCGAAACTGTAAAAGTTTTTCGTTCATCGACATAAGTTCAATTTCGTACTTCTGTACTACAGACGTAAAGTGGTCTAACTTATTTACATATTCTTTTTGCCCATTAGTCTTAGCTGCCCTTTTTAATTGTCGAACATTGTCGGCTAAATGTTGTCCCTTTGTTTTTTGTTCTGCCATTTTTTTTGATTATTATTTTTATAAATATTGTGAACCGTTTTCTATAGATATTAACTGGATAGCTTCTTCGTAGTTAGCTTTTTTTACTAAGCTAAGTTCTGACTTTTCAGAAGAAGACCTGGAAAAATACTTACCGTTTATAAGTCTTCTATATAGTCCCTTATGTCCTATTCTGGAATTTATTTTTTCATTGATCTTCTTAAGTCTTTCTACTCTATTTTTATATTCGTCGCCCTTTTCTTTTGGTCTGGGTTCTGGCTTTACTTGCGTAAAGTAGAATTTACAGTCTGGATTTTCCGAAAGATTTCGCTGGTATTCCGCAAAAAAAAAAGCGCGTTTAAAGCATCCTGCATTGATATAGAAGCCAGTTCCTTTATTCGATCGTCTACGAATTTATTAAAAGCTATATAGTCGTCTGGTAATTCTTCGCCTTTCTTCCTGCAAAAAATAGCTATCTTCTTAAGGTTCTTTTTGTAGGAAAGCGCAGCCTTTACTTTGTAGCCTTTTATACTTTGCCCTGTCGCCTGCTTATAGTCTTCTTCGTCGTTCCTTCCTTTTATTGCTTTATTGTAATAGTCCTCTACTACGAAAACTTCTACGTTTTCCTGGACCGTTAAGTCTGGGTTCTTCTTTTTGTTTAAAACTTCGTCTACTATAAAACAGGGAATAACGTAAGTCGTTCCGTTTACTTCGAATTCTAAGTTCTTTCCGTCTTCCTTTGCTATTGGTTCGTAAGAAAAAATAACTGTAAAAAGATATTCGTATAACCCCAGAATTGAAATAGTAAGCTTTCCGTTTTGCCATTTTCGAAACTTATCTAAATGTTCTTCCATATCGCCAGAAGGAACTTTCTTAGTCCAGTTTATCTTATCGTTCTGGACTTCGAAATAAGCGAAAATCGCTTCCCTAACCATTTTTAAATACTTAGGCTTATAAAGTGATAAGGGAAGGTCTTCGGCTTTTATTTCTTTTCCTTCGCGCTTAGACATTTTTCGCGCTTCCTTTTCTCTTTTCTTAAATACACTAACTAAGTAGTTGTTTATTCTGGCAGCGTGTCCAGACAGTTCTTCTCGCTTTTCGAAACTTATATCTGCGGCCGAAGCAGGAAGAAGTAGTTTTCGAAATATTTCTCCTGTCTTCGGGTCCTGGACCTTTGCTACTATTCTGCTATTCTTCTTCTTCTCCATTTTGAAGCTTTAATAGCTGCGCCCTTACTGATTCTTTAAACATTTCTAAGCCGCCTTCTGCTTTCTTTCCGATTTCTACTTCGAAGTTTTGCTTTGCGTATTGAACTACAGCTTTATAGTTTTTAAAGTGCTTAAGAATTTCTGGTTCTTCCATATCGTTAAGCGCAACTAAAAGCTTTTGTTTTTCCAGTTCTTCTTCTGTTATCTCTACGTTTGGTTCTTCGATTTCCTTTAATTCTTCTACTTCTTCTAAATCTTCCTGCCCTAATGTTCTTACGCCTTGGTTCTGGAATGTTTTAAGGTGCGCGTCTTTTTCGTAGTGGTGTTCGTTATCCGCAGCACGATTCGCGCCCGAAAGTCGTGCCGCGCTGGCTAAAAAATCCTTTTCCGTTAAGTCTGTAGATTCGTATTCTACTTTATTTCCTCTAAGATTAGTAGGAACTATTTTAGAGTTAGCCGCTTCCATTGTTACGGAATTTTTCTTAGTTCCGTCTTTTACTTTTTGAATTTCCGCACTTACTGAAAAAGGTGCGTCATTAAAAAATCTTCGAATTAAAGATTCTGTTTCGTTTGCTGCAGTAAAAGACCCCAGTTCGTTAGATGACTTATAAAGTTCTGTGTAGAACTCTAAAGCCATGTCTGCTAATTTTGCTTTTGTTCGTGACATATTTTTTATTTAATCGTTTAAGTATTTTTTAATTCCTGCGTAAAGCCTTCTTCGTTCAATTACAGATAAATAGATTTCTTCGTTTTGTAAATGCTTTTTATAAAAAGCCCAAAGGGAAGAATAAGAACCAGTCCAGCCGTATTTATCAAAAGCGTCGTTATTATAAACTGATCTTACAGCGACTTCTTTACTTCTAAGGAAGCTTAAATCTGTTCCAGTCTTAGCTACTACTTTTCCCATAATAAGACCTTCGCCGCCTAAGTCTTTTCCGTTGTGGCAGCTTTCGCAGTTTGCTTCGAATAAGTCCAGCCAGTCGTAGAAATTTTTATCCATTTCTTTACCGTTCGCCCAAAGCTGAAAAGGTTGATTTCTGGAAACTACGGATTCTTCAAAAGTCACTAAAAGAATAGTTATCCTTAAAGCAGTTACTTCGTCGTCGCCAAATATGATAGCCATATAATTTTTATATACTGGATTATTTCGAACAGAAGTCCAGTCCAGGTCGTGCGCAAAAAATCCGAACTGCTCGGAAGCCTGCCCTGTTAAATCTGTAATACAGTCGTGTAAAACTCTTTTTCTGTAAACGCTGTTTTCTACCTGCGGCGAATTTATTTTAGGTGCATCTACTATAAATTCTTTAGGAAAGTATTCTGCCCTTCGTCTTACTCCATTTTCGTCTGTGTAAGTTCCTGTTCCTGCTTGTATTCCTTTAGGTGCTAAATGATTTCCTTTAACGTGGCAGGAAGATTCGCACGAAGTAGAAGAAAAAGCAGCTAAGGCTTCGTCGGAAAAAATATAGGCTCCACCTTCTACGGCGGCGTCTATATTGTAAATCATATTTTTGTAAGTGAAAGGAAGTTTATTAATATCCTGCTCTATTCGATATTTTTTCCTTCTTTGGTCTGTGTCGCCTGGCATTGCAGAAAGCCCTAAAACAGTAGCGACAATTATAGTAATTAAAGTTTTCATGTTTCAAAGATAGGATAAATTTTTATTTTCTTAATTTGTTCTAACTCGCCTTAGCTTCGCGCCCTGCTCCTTCGAATTCAATTATACAGGTAAAGACTGCCATAATAAGGCAATCTACTTCTTCATCGTGTGAAACCCTTGGGAATGAAAGAAGAACTTTTAGGAAGTCGCTTAAGTAATTTCCTTTTACGAAAACTACGCGCCCAGACTCTAAATACTTAAGTATAAATCGAAGCAGCGCTTCCTTATCGCCGCCAGGGTGTGTATAGTCTATAGTATTCATTTTGTAAGTCGTCCTTAAGTGCTGACCGATCGACAAACCAGAAGCCTTATTTTCAATATAGAAAGAAGACTTTTCTTCGTCTTTTTCTATTAGCCAGCTTCGGGCTTCTTCTATTGCTTCGTCGAATTCTTCCCAGAACTTCTTAAAATCCCAAATGTAAAGAATGTCTTTGTATAGCTTTACTTCTAAAAGTCCAGAAGGGTCGTTCTTCTTTTTCTTAGTATATGCCATGTCTCCGAAGAATCCCGATTCTTTTCCGAAGACCTGGACAGGAACGTCCGCCCTGTTAATTACGTGGACCATTTTCTTCTTAAGAATATTTCCTTCTGGTGCAGTTGCCGACTGCCCAAACTGCGCCGTAAATTGAATAGAAGACATTTTCTTTTTCTTCGCGTCTATCGCTTTTTTACCCAATCTAATTGGGTCAAAATATCCGCCAATATATCGCCGCTTGTATTTCGAAGGAACGACTTTATAGTCTGTAGTAACTGGAAAAACTAACTGCTTTACATTAGGATATTTTTTAGCGATATAAGCAGAAGGGTCGTTTTCGTGTAGGCGCTGCATTATCAAAACTAAGGGCGTAATTAATTCGTTTACTTTCCTGGTATCCAATACGTCTGGAAAGAATCTATTTGTCTTACTTAAAACAGCTTCCGAAAGAACGCCTTCTGGGTCTATTGGGTCGTCTATAATATGAATGTGCGCGTGAACTCCAATAGGCTTAGAACTTACTGCAGTAGTTATTCTTTCGCCGCCCTTCTGGTTCGCGTAATGTGTAACGGTGTTTTGGTCGTCCCTTAATTTTATTTCGTCGCCGAATAAATAGTAAAATTTTTCGGACTCTATTACGTCCCTTGACTTTCTTGAATTCTTTGTAGCTAAGGTTATGTTATGAGAACCAGAAAGAATAATTATCGTCGGATCAATTAGCCAAAGCCAAACAGGGAAAAGCTGCGAAGCAATAATAGACTTTCCTGTTCCTGGTGAAATATTTATAGAAAGGTCGTGCGGCTTCTCTTTACGATCTCTAATAGATTCGCCTAAAAGCTGTAGTTCGTCGCAAAGAACTTTCTGGGACCAATTTTCTGAAAGTTTTTCTGTAGATACAACTTCGAAGAATTCCTTAAAAAAATGATGAAAAGATTTTCTGCTTTTTTCTGCCCTCTTACTTAAATTATTAAGTATTTCCGCTTTGCTTTTCGCCGTTATCAATTTATTCTATCTTATTGACTTATTCTTTTTCCGCCGATAAAACGCGCTGCGGAATACCATTTAATTGAAACCCTATTGTTCTGGTTTCCGCCCAGGACTAAAATTCTATTTTCGTCTGTAGCAATTACTAAGCCTACATGACCTTTCCAGGAAGAAAGGCTTTCGCGCCAAAATACAACGATATCGCCGAATTTTAAGTCCTTATAATCTTTTATAGATTCGTAGCGCTCTAATTGATTATAAAAGTTTCTGGCCACAGTAGGCTTCTTTGGAATCTCTATTCCTAACTTATTAAGCCAGTAAGCCATTATTATTCCGCACCAGGCAGCACGACTGTCGTCCTTTACGTGCGGAAGGTGTTTCTTTATTAGCTTAAGAATAAATTCGTTCGAATCTGGTCCTTCTATTTCGGAAAGTCCAAAGTCCTGCAGCGCTGTAAAAATTAGCTGGTGTCTAAGTTCCATTTTGTAAACTTTTAGCGAAGTGGAATAAAATTAGGGTACAAAGTTTAGAAGCTACTATTTCATAACGTAAGGCTAATTCTTCTAATTTTTCTTTGCGTCTTTTTGTAATAGGTCTTTGGGTAAAAACTTTTTTCTTTATTCTTTTATATTGGGAAGTCGCGCCTGTCGCGTGATTAAATGCCAGTTTTTTATTAATGTATAGTCGATCAATTTCGGAATTAAGAACTTCCTGTATTTTTAAATCGTGCATTAAAATAACCAGCTTAATATTTTTAGTGATTCGAAAAGCCTGGTTAATTTTTTTCATTAAACTTTTTTACTAAAAAGTAAGCCCGAACGAATCCAGACTTACTTCCTTTATAACCTAAATAATAACCGAATGTCGAACGGTGTTACTGCAAATATATACCAATTTTATTATTTATTTCTGTGCGGCTTAAAATTCGCCCTTCATTTAGGAGCCGAAGAACGTCCTTCGCGTTTTTAATATATTCGCGCAGTTCGGGCTTTGATAGCTTAAGAATCCTATATTTCTTAATAGCTTCTCTTATTTGTTCGTTCCAAATTTCTAAGCTATACCGATCTATAAAGCCATTCTGCATTTCTTCATCTTCGCGCCTTCTATTTGAATATTTTTCCTGTTTATGGATATTCCAGACATTAAAACGAAAGGCTACATTTACGGCGACGGGTATTACGTGTCCTGCTTCGAATTCCCTGCCCTTACTTCCAGCTAAGCAGTTAAAGTTTTCGTCTAACTTCATTACTATTTTAGAAATTATGTGCTGTAGTTCTGCTTCTAAATTAGATTTTTCGGAACGACTTTTCGTAAATGGATTTAAGCCTTTTTTCGACTCTTTATTCTTTCCGTATAAATCCGCGAAATATTGATCTTTACATTTTTCTTTTCCGCAGGGCTTCTTTTTATTTACTGGTTTACGCGCAGCATTAGCGCGAACAGTAGAAGAATATTTTTCGCCACAATATCCGCAGACATATTCTTTTTCCCTTCCTAAATTTATTCCTGTTCTTTTCATTTAAAGTTATTTTTTTCTTCCAGGCGTTTAATTAGTTCCTTTTTTACGTTCTTCCTTTTACCTCTATTTGGTTCTGGAATAATAAGTCCTAAAAATTCATTTCCGAAGCGTATAGATTTTTCGATAAGATTAGACTTCTGGTCTATGTCTGCCCTGGCAATAGACGGCGGACCTTTTTCTATAAGTCCGCCTTCTAAAATAAATTCGATTCCGTTATCTAAGAACTTTTCTTTCAGAAACTTAATAACTTCCTTTTCGTCTTCGTCGTTGTCGATCTGAATCTCTGTTCCTTGCAGAATCATTCCGTACATTATCCAGGGTATTATTACGCCGAAAAAATAGCCTAACTGATCGCCAGTTTTCGGAAGGTGGTCTTTACGAACTATTATTTTTACTTCTGTGTCTTTGAATCGTTCGCGAAATTGTATTTTCATCTGCTGGCGTGTATAATTAGCCAGAACTAAATTTCCTTCTAAATCTATTCGACCCCTAAAAGCTAAATTTCTACTTTTCATAAAAGAATTTATTTAAAGAATCATTTACTTTTCTACTATGTTCTAAGTCTACCTGGTAGAATTTAAACTTCCCTTTGCGCTCTACTTTAATCCAACCAGTAAGCGAAAGCCTTCTTAAATTTTCGGCTACTTGTGGCTGGTCAAAATCCCTAAGCCTTATTATTATTTCTGTTTGGTTCATTCTTCCGTCTCTTTCCAAAAGCGAAAATATTTCCTTCGCTAAGTTTCTGCTGGTAATTGCGCGAAGCTTAAGAACTGCTTTGTTTAATTTATTAGTATCTATGACAGAATGGAAATAAGAATTCTGTCTAAATCTAAAGTTTAAGTTTTCTTTTCTTTTTTGTACGTTTTCAACATTTTGCATCTGTGTAATAGTTTTAGTGATTTGAATTAAATTTTGAACAGTTATTATTAGTTATGTGTAAACTGTTGATAAGTTACCTAAGTGCCTATAAATAAAAGAATTCTACCTGTTTAAAACATTGTTAATAATTACTAGAAAATGTTTATAAACTTAGTTTTTCAACAATAAGTAAAATAATTACTGCGCTTTTGTGTGGATAACTTAGCATAATAACAAAGTTATTAACAGGGTTTTCAACAGTTGTTTAAAACAGCCGAAGCTCTGTTCTGGGCTTCGGCGTTCTGCTGTTGGAATGTGTTTCGTCTCAATTAAACGCAGACCTTATTTTAGCCGAATAAATCTTTCGCCTGCTGGACTATTCCGATTCTTTCCTCTACTACTTCGGCGTCTGCTATTGGTTCGTCGATTATGTTTACTGTAGCGCTTTCGCCTTCGATCTTAGTAGAAGAAGCTGGATTATAATTTCCTTTTATCGCTTCTATTTTAGCGGCGAAAGAAGAATTTTCTACAGAACTATAGTCTGTAGAAACTGATTTCATAAGGTGCGGAAGATGGAAAGTTAATATTTTCCTTATTCCGTGGAATCGAAGCTTATGTTCCGAAGAAATTTTAAGCGCATTCGAACCCTTATTATTTCCGCCTTTTTCTAAGTTTCCGACTAATATTGAGTCGTCCGCCCTAACTTCTTCTACATATACTTTACCTTCTGGTGAAGTAATTGTTACTGTACAGGTTTCTACATTTCCGTCGTTAGAATCTACGTAAGTAGGAACATAGTTCTTTTCCGTTAGTATTGCGATCATTCCTGCGCTGTGCGGCTCTATTCTTCCATTAATAGAATAAAGTGTCGTAATACTTCGAATAGGCGTAAGTCCTATTTCTTCGCCAGCTTTCATTATAGTATAAATTTCGTGGGCGTTTCTATTCTTTCCAAAGACCCCAGAATCTGCGAATTCCTTCGCTACTCTTAAGTCGTGCCTAAGAATTGCTTCGCGTTCTCTTATGCTGTCGTATTGCGTAAGTTCTAAATTCTTTTCTATTAATGCTTTTCCAGAAGCTTTTAGCTTTTCGATCTTTGCTGCAGCGGCTTCGTACATTGCTTTAAAATCTTGTCTGCTATTAACTTCTTCCGTAGGGTTCGCAGGAGCCGCGTTATTATTTTCATTTTGTGACATTGTAAAAATTTTAGGTTATTTAAGTTGTATTTTGATATTAGCCTTTACTGGCGAAGGCTCCTTTCTGTAGTCATCGAATCTAACGTCTGGGAATTCTATCTGCAGTTTTTTCATATCGAAAGAACCTTTTCGTTTTGTTGGTCCCGTATAGCTAATATTAAACAGGGGCGTTTTTATAGACTTTATTCCTTTATCTTCCATAGACATAAGAAGCGATTCTTTCGTCTTATCTATCTGTTTTTCAATATCCTTAATATTTCTTAGATAGTCGTTTAAAACTACCATAGCTTCGACTTCCTTAACTTCCTGCGCGTTCATCGACCAGGTTTTCATTTCTATAAAGTCGAAAGAATCCCAGAATTCGTTTAATTCTCTTAAGCCTTTTTCTAACTGTATAATTATAGGGGCGTAATAAATTTCTTCTAATTGCATCCTGGTAATTCTTTCTTCTTCTATATCATTAAACGAAGATTCGCTTAAGCCTTTAGTGTCGTAATGATATAAGAAAAGCGGAAGCTTAATTCCATTGTATTTCTTAATCATAAAGTGCCAGGCGTTCTGCTCCTTATAAGATTCTTCTTCCTTTTCGATCGAATTAATAGTAGATTTAAGTTCTATCCATTCTTTAGAAGTCGTATAGTCGATATGGTTATAAGTCGTAAAATTATCGAATTCCGCGCCGTAGTAAATAGGATTATTTTTTACTGTAGAATCACTTTCTAAAAGACAATCTGTTAGCCTGTCTTCTACATCTAATCCTAAGCGCATCTGCGGAACGCTTATTTCTATTCCTTCGACTAAGCCTTTAATCTGTGCTATCCGTCGAAGGGCGTTCTGCGAAAGCGAACCTGTAAGCGCAAAGTGATAAATCCAGGAAGCATCGGAAGACCCGAAGCCCTTTTTTCTAAAATCTGTTCCTTCCATTTTTTTAATTATTATAGGTTATAAAAATAACCAGGACGGAAGCCCTGGTTCGTGTTTATTTATGCTAAGTTATATAAGCGCTATTGCTTTCTATTACAATTATAACGACTATATCTGTAAATTCCTAATAATATTTACAAATAATACATATATAACGTAAAAAAGCCCGAAAGCGTAAGCTTCCAGGCTTTCTGCACTTCTGCAAAGACTTGTTTATTCTTCTATGTCTGTTTTATTTATTTCTTCTTCTGCTTCGTTTAATTCTTTAGTAGGCGTCATTCCTGGAATAAATTTCTTCATAGTTTCAAGTAATGGAAGCCCTGTACTGTGGCTTATATGCGTGTATATAGAAATTAATTCAGAAGCTATCATATAGCCGAAAGCAGCCTGCACTATTTTTATTTCTGGTTCTGTTATCGTAAGGTCTGCTATAATGTGCGCTAATATCCAAGCGGCTAAAATACCTACTACATACTGCACTACTTTATTGATCGTCTTACGGAACTTTGTCGGGTCCATTTCTTCATTCCTTCCGAGTATTGCAGCAGAAACGCCTACTACAATGTCCAGCAAAATAAGCAAAAAAGGAATGTACAAATAGAACCAAATAGGCGACATTAAATTAGCTAAGAAAGCAAATGAAATAGAACCAAAAAGTTTATATAATCCTGTTGTATTCATTTCTTTAGTTTTAATATCCGTAATGTAGTTCGAATTCGGAAAAAGCTTCTGCGTTTCTTGGGTTTCCATCTTCGTCTATGGTTTGATAAGTGACAAAAATATTGTGAATTCCTACTCCTGGAAAAGTTACTGTAGTGTTATTGTTTTTGCCGAAACCTATAACTGAATTATCTACAGTTCCGTTAAGCGAATAAGTATAAGAAGCGTCCGAACCTGCCTTCTGTCCATTTGCCCTTTCCAGTCCTATATTCATTCTTATATCAAAATTATCACAGCCAACCGTATGTGCCAAGGCTTTAATAACTATGTGCGCTGTTCCTAATCCGTCTGGCTGTGCTTTTACTTCTTTTGTAAGCCAACCTAAAAGACCGTTCTTTCTATTCTGTGAAAAGGTTAACGGCGTAATATATTGGTTCGTTGTCGGGTCCGCGCCCTGTCCCATATCTGCTAAATCAAAAGCCCACCATTCGAAAACAGACCCGTTTCCTGCATTGAATAAATAGGGTCCGCAGGTAGCTACAGGACCAGTAAAAGTTATCGTAGAAGGGTCTGGAAAGTTTAGAGTCCAGCCTATCGGACTATTTGGCTGGTTCCAGCCGACATTCCTCATATTTTGAATAACAGCAACAAATGGAAGAAAAGTATTTCCTACACAGTCTACGCTTTTAGGTTCTAATAATAAGGAAGCCGAAACATTTCCTGTAGTAGCCATAATTGGTCTACAAATCGTATCTCGAATATTTTCTGTTCCGACTATAGGACATTCGTTCGAAGTTTGTCCTTCGCAGCTTCCGCCTGCATATGGTTCTATAATTAATTCCATTGCAAAGCTTCTGGCGTCGAAATTGCTTTTATCGCTTATAAATGCGTTTCCGTTAAGGCTAGAAAATCCTGTAGCTGCGTAAACATATCCGTTAGCAAAAGCCCAGGCTTCCTTATCGAATTTCCAGTTTGAAGCTTTGCCTTCGCAGTTCGAAAATACTGCTGTAGCTGGTGTAATGAAATTAAGAATAGATTTCGTAGGGTCTGCTAAGTCGGAAGACCAGGTAGACACAGCGCCGCCAGTTAAACCCGTAACTGTTTCCTGCAAAAATTCTGCAGTAGATTCATTATGTAAATATATTTTTGCGCCTGCGCATTCGCCGCAAATCATTTCGCTACCGTCTGGCTTAGCGTTACAGATAGCGTTAGCCGCAGAAATTCCCGTCGAAGCTGGGTCTGTAAGCTTAGCGGCCGAAACTGGTCCTGCTGCTGGTTCTGTTATCGTTACTATGTCGTCTACTTCTGTGTCGCCTACAATTCCGTCGCCGTCGCCGTCGCCTACTACAGTAGCTACATTAGCTAAAGTTCCGTATCCGCTGCAGGTAACTTCTGCGCTATATTTTAAAGTTTGACAATTTGGAGCAGGAAGCGAAACAGTTCCTAAATCCCAGACTATTTGATCGTTTGAAAAAGTCGAAGTTCCTACAGAAGTAGAAGAAATAGTTATTCCATTTCCAAAGCAGGAAGCGTCTATAGGGTCCGTCATAGTAGCTAAGTCTACGTCGCCGTCGCTGGCTGCGTCTATACATACTACTATTTCGAATTCTACAGTTTCGCCGATCGAAAATTCCGAACCGTTAGTAATTATTTTTTCAATCAGTAGAAAACCCATAGGCGGCTTAGTGTAGGCGAATTCGTGTTCCTGTGGGAATTCCATTTGGCCGCAGCACATTAAATAAGGTATAGTATAAAGACCTGTCTTACATTCTTTAAGCTTATAGCTTACCGAACCGTCTACATTTACTTCTATTGAAGTAAATTTTTCGAAGTCTACCTTATCGTAATCCAGTTTATATGTAGTAGGTCCAAAACTGCATTCTGTGTCGTTTCCTGCTAAGTCGAACATACCTTCGCAGTTATTAGTTTCTTCGAACTCATATACTGGATAACCTACGGGGCTTTCCTTAGAAGGTAGACAAAGTTCTTTTATAAATTCTTCGCACGTTACAGGGTCGTAAGTTATAGAAATTTCTGTTTCTAATCCATCGCCTACGATTGGGTCTATTAAGTAGCAGGTGTCCTGCAGTTCGCAATACTTAGGCATCACTAAAGTAGTTCCGTCTGCAAAAGTTATAACTATGTCGCCTTCTTCGTAAGGTGTTTCGTTACTGTCTTCGCCTGGTCCTTCTGCTGGTGCCTGTGTCGCGAAAGTATTTTCGTCTTCGTGTTCGTGTTCTGGTAAAGCGCCTGCGCCCTTAATGCAATTTAAAAAGTTAGCAGTAAATTGATCTGCAGTATTAGCGCCTACGATTCTTTCCCAGGTGTAATTCTTTCTATTGATTCTTACATAGGTGTCGTAATAAGAAATAGCTAAAGGTGTAGAAATATAATCTATTACAGTTCCGTCTTCGGCGTTAACCAATTTAAGACCCGTAAAGTCATAACCTACTTTTCCTGTTTCTTTACTTACGTCCTTCACGAATTCACAGTTTGAACATTCGAAAGAGATGTAAGGGTATTTAGTTTGTCCAAACATTGCGGAAGAAACTAAAACCAGTAATAAGATTAAAATTCTATTTTTCATTTTTATTAAAATTTATTAATTACAGTTTGTGTATTTTCTTAAGCTTTGGTCCCTTGCTATTCCTGTATAGCCTGTAGTATATTTTATTTGATACCTACATTGTTTAGGGTCGTAGACGGCTTCTAATACTACGCCTATCATATTAAATTTTTTGTAAATAACGCTATCGCCTTGCGCGTGTCTGCAGACTCTTTCTGCTACTATTACTTCTTCGTCGTCGTCTTCGAATCCTTCGGGCGCTCCGAAGTATTCCCTAAGTTCTGCCCATTCTTTTTCCGTAGCTATAAAAGGCGTAAATCCTGCCTTACTTGGGTCTTCGACCCAGTTAACCTTTACTGGATAGTTACTTAAATCTTCTCTGTTAAAAGTGTCCCTAAAATGATTCGAAGGTAAATTAAAATATATTTGCGAAGCGTATTCCATAGAACCTAATTCTTCTGCTATTACTTCCATCTTATAAACGTGTCCGCCGTTCTCTACGCTTTGGTTATGCCCGTGGTATTTCCCTAAAAGTAAGTGTATCGCCGCTTCATGAACAACTACGCGAAAATCGTATTCCCAATAATAACCAGGAATTCTTTTGTTTGCGTTCGTTTCATACCATCCGAAATTCATAACAGGATTATTTTTATCTAAAAAATAAACGTGCTGTATATGTGTTCCTAAGTGCGACCAGCTTCCGCCTGGTTCTGTACTTATTGGAAGGTCTGCTTCTAAATGATTTTCTACGAAAATAAAATTATATTTCATTTTCGTATTTATAAATGCTAAGCCGTCCTTTACTTGCTGTACAACTTCTGAAGGATTCGGACTTCCGTCTTTCATAGGAATAAAGCCGTAAGTATAATCCTTCGCAGGAAGCGGCTTAGGTAGAAGCTGTTCCATTCCTTCGAACGCAGGCGGATTTACGCAGGTAAACATTTCTTCGTCGAATACCTTTTCTAAGTTTTTCTGATCGTCTTTGCATCCGATCAACAATAGAAAAGAAAATAATAGCAGTAATAACTTTTTCATAAATTTAATTTTGTCTTTTGGTTTCTTTAATTTCTTCTTCTTCCGTAAAACTTAATAGCTTTTTTTCTGCTTCTTCTTCTGCTTCTTCTATTCCTTTTTTATAAGAATTTATTTCTGGAAAAATTTCGGCGCCTTCTTCTGGTTCTCCTATTCCGTAAAATAATCCGCCGAAGTCGTCTGCTAAAATCCAAAAAGGTTCTACTGCGCTAAGTCTTACTGCAGTAAGTTCGTTACGTGGTTCGAACTCATAAGAAACAGAAGGATATAAGGAAGGCGCTATTCTTCCGAAAGCGGAAGTTTGCGCCCCTACAAATCTATAACGAACGCGAACCTGCTGCTGTACCGTAGCGCCTGCAGGAACATTTAATCTTTCGTAATAATAGCTTCCAGGGTGTTTAGTTTGATATTGTTGAACAGGAATAACGTCTGGGTTTGTGTCGTTTCTTTCGTCTTCGTGTATTCTCTTAATTGCGTTAACCGTAAGAACAGCAGCGCCGTTTATTAATATCCTAGCATCTATATATATATCTGCTCTCATTCTTCTAATTTGCGTATAATAGTTTCCGAAGTCTACGCTTACAATCATATCGGTAACACAGTCTGGCGAAGTCCTAGCGGCTCCTATATTGTCCCAGTCCAAAGTAGTAAGACCTATGTTTCCGTTTTCTACAGGTGTCCAGGTTCCTAAGGCCCAGCCGTCCCTTACTGATCTGTGGAAAGGTCCTGCGCATCGATCTTCTTCTAATGTCTGCAGTATTGAACAAATGTCTATAGAACCAGCTACGCCACTAATAGATAAATTACAACCAGAAAGACTTAGGTTCTGTATTTCGTTCGCTGGGTCGTTGTCTAAATTTTCTGGAATAAAGTCGGATAAAAAATCTTCCCAGCCTTCACAGGCGAAAACTTCTTCGCAGGAAAACGCAGAAGAAGTTTCGCAGCAGGATTTTTCGAAAGTAATTCCTTCGCCTTCTGTCTGTGAAAAAACAATAGAAGGAACTAATAATAAAAATATAAATAGCTTTTTCATATTACGTTAAAGTTTGCTGAAATTAATACTTCTACATTACATTGATATTCTGTTCTTCCGTCGCTCCAATTAATCCAGCCTTTCAAAGTTACGCTTTGAGTTTGCCCAGAAGAAAGCCCTGTTACTGTATCGTCTTTATTAAATATGTGCGTATCGCCTGCGCTATCTACTACTTCAAAAAATCCGCCCCAGCCTAAAAGGTTTCCGCCTAAGAAAATGTCGCCCTGCTGCGTTCCAGAACCAGGAGCAGAAGAAAAGAACGTAGCGCCTATTTTCGTAGCTGCGCAGGTTTTCGAGTCGCCAAATTCTTCTACTAAACAATCGCAGCCGCCTTCGTCGTTTGGTGTAGGTGTCGTTCCTTCTGGGCACCTAATAAATACGCAGGGGTCTTCCGTAGGTTCTTCTTCTCCTTCATCTTCGCAGCACGAACCACAGATAGAAAGTTCTACATTTTTTAACTTTATTCCTTCGCTATAATAAGCTACGCTTCCGTCGTTATAAACAAATTCTAAGACTGGCTTTTCATCGTAGCACCAGGCAGAATTATTCCAGCTTCCATAAATAGAATTATAATTTCCGCTACAGTCCGAAAAACATAAGTCTTCTTTTTCTATTACTTCGCCGTTTAGGTTTCTTATTACTTTATCTTCGCCTACACATAGGACCTGGCAGACTTCTACTTCTACTTTTTTAAATTCGTCGCCGCCGCCGCCTAAACAGGTTTCTGTTTTTCCGCTTTGGATATAATCGCCAGTAAGAGAAATTAAATCGTAAGTAATAACAGGACCTAAATTCGTTCCGTCGTAAATCCAGCAGACAGTATTTCCGCTTACAGAAGAAAGGCTTTGCTGCATAGGAATAATAAGTTCGCAGTTTTCTTCTAAAAAGTCTTCGAACGTATAACATACTTCCGAACCAATAGCAGGAACAGGGTTCTGTTCGTCGAACAAACATTCTGGACCATCTAAATTCCATCCGATAGTTAATTCTTCCTTCGCGCATCCAGAAAAAGTAGATAAAGTTTCGAAGTCCTGTTCGTCCAAAATTTCTTCCGAGCCGTCGCAGTTTTTAACGTCCGAAACTTCGCCTGTGTATTCTTCCCATTCGTCGGACTCTAAAACAGTAATGTCGTTAGAATAGTAATCCGTAGCTATAATATTTCCTTCGCAGTAGCTTCTATTAAGCCAAATTTGGGTAGGCGGCTCTGTGTTAAAAACGCAAATTTCTTTCTGTACAGTATAGCAGTTAGATTCGAATTTTGGCAATTCTCCAAAATCGAAACCGCATCTTTCGGCGCAGTCTATCCATTCTTTGTCTGTACTTTTATAATTAAGTAGTTCGTTTTTTGTTTTTCCGTTTTGATCTGCTAAAAATTGGATAAAGTCTTCGATTGGTGTTCCGTCGGTTTTCGTATATTCTACGTTTACTATTTTTCCATTTACCTTCTTATAGCATTTTAGAAATTCCGTAGGCTTATCCGCCCTTCTGAAAGTAGGCATTAAGTCAATAGTCTTTCCTACGTGCTTAGACCAGCCAGGCTTTCCGCAGGTATTTTCTAAATACGTAGCGCGTATAGGTCCGTAAAACTGGGCAGTTAGTCCACAGCTTACAGTTTTCGTTATTCGCCAGGATTTTTTACCAGCGTTAAAGAAGTAAAATCTGTCTGGAAAATTATCGTTCGCTACTGGAATCATAGAAGTTATAAAGTTTTCATTCCAGGAACAATGTTCTATTTGAACATTAGGATAAAGAACATTATTATTTTGATACATTACAGCCTCGTATTCCCAAAGACCCCAGAACATATTTATAGCTTCGTTTCCTACGCCGTTTATAAATCCGCATTCTTTGTCTATTGCGCTGTTATCGTATTCTATGTCCGTTAACCAAATTACGCAGCATTCATTGAAATATTCAATTTCACATTTTCCAGGAATAATATTTTTGCATCCTGTTTCTATTTCTTGGAATTCTTCGTCCTTCCATTCGAAGCAGCCGCAGTCTTTACCGTTTAAGAATTTTTGATAGACTATTTTTCCTAAGTCTATAGTATCACAGGAAGGCAGGTATTCGCCTTCTGGTGTTTGTATGCTTCCGCCTATTCCGCCGCCAGTTCCGATCTGTGAAAAAGAAGCGAAAGAAATAAACACGAAAAATATATTAAATAATAAAGACTTCATTTTTTTGGTTTTAAAAAGTTCCGACCGCTGCTTCCAGAAGTCGGAACTAATAACTTATTTGAGAACTTTTTTTATGCGTTAATTCCGTTGACCTTAACATAGCCTGGCTTCTTTATATCTTCCGCCGTAGCTAAAGGATATTTGCCGTTCACATCGTTTTTACCAGGAACAGGATTTGCCGCCGCTTGAATATTTGCGATTCCAGTAATAGGCGCGCCGTTAAAGTTCAAAGTTTGACTTTCGTAAGGCAATAGAATCAAATGTCTAACTACGTCTGGTGTCGCTGCGTCTGCGTCGTCGTCTACATTCAAAGTAAATAAGACTGGAAAGTCTGCAGTATTTGAAAGCGTTAGTCCTGTAAGGTTTGCTGGGTCGCCTGCTGCGTCAGTAAACGGAATAGGTCCGCTTTCTAAATTTTCAGCATTAAAACACATAATACAATTCAAGACATTAAAATCGCAGTTAAGCGAAGGCGAAGAAAAAATAACGCCGCCTATTCCGCCAAATGAAGCCAATGCTAAACCTGTAGGAACATCATTTGCAATCATTCCGACCGCAAAGCATAAAAGCGCAATTATAGCGCAGAATAAAAAACTTTTGTTTTTAGAAAAAATAGATAACATAGTATTAAATTTTAATTGTTTACAAAATTGATCTTAACCAGACCTTTCTTAGAAATAGTTTTCTTAAGGTCTAAGTCTTCGGGCTTTGAATTTCCAGAAGCAGGCGCAGAAACTATTTCTGCTTCATATCCTAAGTAATTATTTTCGCTGTGTAAAGTCATAGTTTCACCAGGAGCCAAAAGAATAAAAGAAGTTCCTGTAGGTGTAATTAATCCAAGTCGAACCCATTCCACGCCAATATTAGAAACATGAATAGAATCTTTAGGCGAATTAAACATATTTACGCCCGAAGTATTTCCAGAACTTTTGTCGTAGCAGAAAATACAGCTTGCTGCGTCTTCGTCTTCGTCAGTAGTTCCGCAAATTTCTAAGTTTTCTATAGAATCTAACGGCGGCGAATCGCCTACAGGAATTAAATTAATCGCCTCTATTCCTTCCGTTTCTTCATAGACTCCATATGCTAAATAAAAATTCTTTTCGCCTGTGCTTTCGTCGCAAAGTAAAGTATAAGAATGCGTTTCTATTTGTGGGTCTTCGCTGCTTCCGCCGCTTCCGCCGTTCGTTCCTTCACCAGAAGAACAGTTAGAAAGTTTTTCTTTTAATTCTAATAAAAAGGCGGCAAAATCGTTTCCTGCGTTTGCTATACAGCTAATGTCGAAAAAGAATTCTTTTCCGTTACATTCGAAAACAAGTAAGCCGCCAGGCGTAGACTTCTTTATAGAATCGAAGTAAGTAACTTCGCCTGTTTCTAAATCTTCCGCGTATAGTTTGCAGGCGGCGTCTACTCCTATATAGTAGACGCCTTTTTTCTTTATGTCGAATGTACTGCTGCACATATTACTTAATTTTTGCTACAGGTAACGCTACGATAGAACCCTTTCCGCCGAAAGCTGCAGCCTTTAAAAACTTAAGTCTTTCTGCAGATTCTTTTTCCTTTTCGTCAGAAACCCAGCTTTCTACACAGCCGCAGTTTTCGCCTACCGTTCCGTTAAAAGTTAAGGCGTTCGAATCCGTTGTCTTAATATGAACTAAACAGAACCCTTCTTTTACTGTAGCCTTAGTTTCTACGGCTTCTACATTTATTCCGATAACTGGAAGCCCTGTATTTATTTGCGTAACTACTTCTTCTTCGTCTGCAAATGGTCCAATAATAACGGAATCACCTGTTTCAGAATTAGCTACTTCGATCGTGCCTTCTTTTTCTACAGGGAATCTTACTTCGCAAATTTGGACTTTTTCGCACAGCGTTTCTACTTCTTCTGTAACTACGCCTTCGTCGCCTAAATATCCAACTATATCGAAGTCAGTAGCAAATGAAAGAACGAAGTTCGAACCGTCTTTTTCTAAAGTTACGATTTCGCCTGGTCCGCATTGCTTAGCGCCGAATCCGCTGCAGGCAATAGAAAGCGCCTGCTTAGCCAAAGGCTGCGAAGTTAAAGGAACGTAGACAGCTTCTTCGGCTAAAGAAATTAAATGTTCTACGATTCCGGATTCTGTTCTTTTGTCTTCTGGAATAAGAACCTGGTGCCTGTGCGGACCGTTTACGGCTCCTTTTTCCACAGTAAAAAATTCGAAAACTATTCCGAAAATATCGGAAAGTTTAGCGACCGTTATTTTACGAATTCCAGACTTTCTTTTCGAAGGGCAGCACCCCTGCGCCTCTTGTGTCATCTTCATAAAATTGTTACCGTTCTGGTACGGATTTGATAAGATTTTTAACATAATATTGTTTTTTTTAAAATTACTTAATTAAAGGCTGTCCCTTTTTCTTTCTGTAAAAATTAGCTTCTGTTTTATCGTTCCATCTTCCTTCTGGGCAATGTGTCTGGGTTATTTCGCCGCCAGAAAGCAAAGAAGTAAAACTTCCTAATCCTCTGTCGCGCTGTGTCTTCGTTTTTACTTTATCTTCAATTATACAGCCGCAGCTTTTGCATTCGTCGCGAAGAAAATCGTAAAACATACAGGGCGGAATTCCTTCGGCTTCGTTTCCCATACATTTTTTTAATCGAAAAGGAATTAAGGGCGAATCTTCTTCTAACATTTCAACTACTAAAAAACCCTTCGCTAGTTTTTTTTTGATCGCTTTTCGAATCCTTACTTCGTAAGGAATATTTCTTTTTATTATCTCCATCCTACGCAGCCGTTACTATCTGTTTTACATTCTGCTTTGCCGCAAACATCGTTTACAAAATCTATTTGTAAAAATTCCTGGCAGCGACCTTCTTCGCAAATCTCTATAATTCTATCTTTCAAAATCTGCAGCCTTTTATTGCATTGCTTTTGTAGCGCTCTGATCTTTATATTATACCAGTCCGCCGCTAAGTCTGTATCGTTCGTAGATTCCAAAAAAGGAAAGGCTTCATAGTGAACTACTGCAGATAAATATTTCGAAAGTTCGTTCCAAATTTCATTTAAACATTCAGATTTAAACTTATCTAACTTCTTCCAGCCTGCAGAACAGTAAGGCGCCTGCTCTACGTCGTGTTCTTCTTCTTCGATTCGTTCGTAATAGCAGCCTTCATAATAGACTATTTTTCCGATCGTGAAAAGTTCTGGGCACCAAAGAACAGCAGTTTTATATTCCGCTATGCTTCCTATAATTTGCTTATAGTAAGTTCCAAAACATTTCTTAAGCGCTAAGACTGCACAATCTAAATATCTGCAGACGTTCTTCGGGCTTTCGTCCTGGCTTATGTCAGTATTATTAAATACGTCCCTTACTCCTATTATGTAGTCCGCTTTATTCAATTTCTTCTACTTTTATTTTTGTTCTTCCTTCTTCTTCTACTTTCTGGTCTATTAATTTCTGCACAGGCGACATAAATTGGATAGAGGAATTAAACGCTACTTCGTTTCCTACCCATTCCGCCCCAATCTGTAGGGCTGTGTTTATAATGTCGCCTACTGCTTCCTGGTGTTCTAAGACTGTCGTGCAGCTTAGAACGGAAAAAATATCTTTAAACATTTGAGAATTAAAACCCGAACTATGGTCCATAGTTAATAAAGCCGAAGACCATCCGCTTAGCATTACTATATCGTTTCTAATTTCTTCCTTTATTTCGCGAACAAAGCCTTCCTTTGTCATCATTTCGATTTGCTCCAAAGTAAAGGGCTTCGCGCCTTTAGGTCGTTTCATTATTAACATTGAAGTAGGACGTTCGCCAGCTACCGTTAAATGCTGTTCTATTCTATCCAAAGAAGAAGAATAACCTTTCGCCCTGGCGTCTTCATCATCTAAAAGACCGCCGCTTCTTCCGTCTGCTTCATATTCTAAAGCGATCTGCCCGATAAACATTGTATCAATAGCCTTTGTTAAGTAGTCATAAATACCAGCTTCATTCCATTGTGGAACAAAAGCGGCCATATCGTTAGGTCGTCCGTACCAGTTAAAATGTCCGTCTTTTTTGTGTAGGATAGTTCTTACTGTTCCGTCTGGAAAACTTGCAGCATTCGGATAAATAGGAACGTCGCGCGGCGGATTTTTTTGGGTGTTTTCAAAATTCCATGAATTAGAAATTCCTGCCCATCGTTCTTCGCCTGCTTCTGTTCTTTTGTAGCATATGTAAGAAGGATTTACGTAAGAAATTCCGAAGAACCTGTTTCCGTATTCTTCGTCCAAAATTAATTCCAACCATTCATTACCTGTGGTCTGCCAGCTATTAGACAAACATTTAGCCAAATCCTTATAAGTGCTTCCGAATAAATTTATTCCCTTAAGATATTCTAAATATATTTTTTGATCTGCGCCGACTAATTCAGAAGAATCTACGCCTAAGTCGAATTCGTTGTCAATAGAATTTACCATTTTAATTCTACCGTTAAAAGAATAAGTATTAATAGATTTCATTACAGCGCCCTTTGTCTGTGATTTATAGCGCATATCCTGCAGCCTATCCACTAAGCATTGAGAAGTAAATTTATCGGACCCAGAAAAGGGAATATATGGCGAAGTTTTAAAAAATTGCTGCGTTAATTCCGAATCTTTAAGTTCGTCTGGAATAGGGTTCTCTAAACCGAAAATCTTTTCCAGGTTCGAATTCTTTTTCGTTAATGATTTTCCGCCCTTTTTATGTGGCGAAAACTTTTTAACGTCGGTCTTATCGCAGCAATTTTCTGAAAGTTTAAACAAGTCTTTAGCATTTTGATCTTAACTAAATTTTTCTATTTGATTCTGTAGTATTTTAACCTTTGCCGATTTTTGTTGTTCGGTTAGGTTAGTATCTTTCTGTACTTCCTGCAGTTGAACTTTAAGCTTCTTTAATTCTTCCGCCTTTTCGCTTTCTGCTGTAGTTACTTGTTCTTTATGCTGGCTAGATAGCCTTTCCTGTTCGGCTAAAAATTCCTTTTCTTCCGATAGGTCCACTTTAAGAACAACCTTTTGTTTTCCGCGACTATAGAATTCTTTCAGTTCCTTCTGTCCTGGTTCATAGACTTTTAGGTCGTAGGCTTCGTCGCCTTCTTTCGTTTCGTCTACATTTCTGGTAAACGCTCCCTTAGTTCCTAAGTTAAAAAGTCGCCCGAATATCGTTTGAAGAATAACAGGCTTCCTTCTTTGCTTAAGTCTATATTCGTATTTTTTTTCTGCCATTTTTTTTTATTTACGCAGCTACACCAGCCGCCGTTAAAATATCATCAAAAGTTTGAAGGTCCTGGTCTAACGCTGTAAAGCACCTTTGTTGACCAGACCAAATTACTTCCATTCTCGATTCGTCTGCGCCCGTTCCGCCGTACAAAGAAACTGTTCCTTTTATTTCTCTTTTCGAAAATCTTACTTCGCCGTCTACTGAACAGTTAGAAATAATATCTAAGCCAGCTACCATTACATTACAGTCGTTATATTCTGCTATGAGAATAAAACAGCAGCCTTTCTTAAGTTTATTTGCTTCCGAAACTTTGTTCTTATTCAAACATTTAAACTTTGTAAATCCATCTACATTCACATTATGAACAGCGCCGTCGTTTGGTCTTTCTCCTATAAAATTTAAGAAAGAAGTGTCGTCTTTGTCTGGAATATAAAGTCCGCCTAATCCTGTTCCTGTAATTGCTAAGGAAGTAATACAGCCTGTTTCTGGGTCGAAGACCGTAGCGTCTAAGTCGATAGCGTCACATTCCAAAACCAAAAGACGCGCTAATCCGCTGTCGCAGTCTTCGCAGCCTTCCGAAGAAGTAGCGTCGATTCCGCCTAAACCCAAAGCAGCAAAAGCCGCCCCTGCAGGTTCGAAAAAACCCTTTACCGCTAAATAAATAGCGATAAAGGAAAGAGTTAAATTTATTATTTGCTTTTTCATCTTCAAAGTTTTTTAAGCTGCTTTAGGCGTTTTGATATTAAGCGCCATTGTTAAGCATTCTGTGTCTAAAATTGTCGGACCTGCGCAGAAGTCACCAGAAAAGAAAGTCATTCCCTTATAAGGGTCTGTTTTCCATTTGGTTATCTCTATTCCGTAACCGTTTTCTTCACTTGGAAGAACATCGTAAGCAATTCCGAAAACTCCTGGTACTGCTAAAATTGCTCTATGTGTATGTATTCCTAACATTCTGTCGAACTTCTTCCACTCGTCCATACATACGACTATTTTGTCGTCGTACATAAGGGCGCCCCTTACCATTCTGTCGCCGCAAGTGTCGCAGTCGTAAGATTCGCCGTAAAGCGTAATATAGAAAGACTGTGGAATTCCTCTATTTTCCTGCTGCAGTTGCTTCTTATATCTTGCGAAGATAGAAGGCGAAACTTTTATAAGAAGTTTTCCGTCCTGGTTTGCGGCTCCGATCAAAGCCATTCTGTCGTTCTGTGGAGCCTTCGCCAAAGCGTCTATTTTTTCTGAAGAATTATCGCAAAGGCTGTCAAATAATTCGATAGCGTCGCCAATAAATTTAGAACCGTCTGCACTTATCCAGGCGTCGGGAATGTTCAGCATCATATTCGGAAGCTTATCTACGCTTCTAAGACTGTCTGCCATAGTAAGGAAGCCGCCGTTACAGGCTGCCATCATTTGTCTAAAGCATTCGAATTTTTTCGGGTCTACTCCATTGATCTTATACCAGCCATTTTCGTAACTTTTTTGAATCATTGGGTGGCCTGCCAAGTGCATAAGGTAGTAGAAATCGTTTCCAATTCCTCTTAACTTATTTCCGATAGCCTTCGCTAAAAGCGCAGCGGCGCCCTGGGTAGAATCCCAGTCGTATTTTCCATTTCCTACACCAAGCAAAGAAGACCAGCAACCTTTCCAGGCTACGTCTATACAAAGTTCCGACTGGTGGTTAATTGGGCAGGTAGGAACCCTTTTAGACCCAAATTTATTTCCGCACTTTAACGGGTCCCAAACGCACGACTGTAAACCGCCTCGCAGGTTAAATTCTGGCGTATCAAAAGAACCGAAGATAGCTTCGCCGTTTGATCCTACATTTACAAATGTGTAACACCCTAACGCGTTCTGGTCAATTCGTGGTGTAATAATTGCAGCTTCGTCGAATATGTACATAGACGATGAAGTATCTATTTTAATCATTTGAGACATCGCCGTATTATCATAAAATAGGCTTTGTCCGCTTCCGATTTCTAATTCCATTGGATTTAATTTTCTTTATTAGTTAATTGTTTGAAAGAAGAAACGGTAATTTTCTTCCCAGTTTTTAAAGTGTGCATAAATATTCCGCCAGCTAAAGGCTTTTCGTCTTCGTCTTCTTTCTTCTTCTTTTTGTTTTCTGGCGAAGGCTTCGTTTTGTTGTCGATTATGTTTATAGTCGAAGGCGACTTCTTTTCGCTTTTTTTCTTTCCATCATTAAAAGCCCTTTCGTTAAGTTCTTCTAACTGTGTAGTTTTTTCGTTCGAATCTTCTACTAAAGCGTTATTCGATTCGATAAGCTGGTTTACAGTTTCCTGTAGTTCGGATATTTTCGCGTCTCTTTCCGAAAGCTGCGAAGCCATATTTAAAGCTATTTCTTCGGAAGCAGCCTGCACAGATTCTACGACAACTTCTTCGACGCCTTCGACTTTTTTGTTTTCTTCTTTTACGAAAATATTTTTAACTTTCGCTGTAACTTTTTGCGCTAAGGTTAATTCGTCTTTTGTAGTTTTTTTGTCTTCGACTTTTTTGTCTTCCGTTTCCCCATAAGGGCATCCGTCAGTTTTTCCAGCGTCTTCTAATGACTGTTGAGAAATATTTAAGTAATTAGCGAAAGGCACTATTCTGTCTTCCCAGCCTGGGCAGTCTATGTCGCCGTTTAAAATTTGGTTTACCGTTCCAGACTCTATGCCAGCCGCGTCTGCCATTCCAGAAATAATTTCCGCCCTGGTCATGTCGTCGGAGATCATAGATTCGATTCCATTATTTAAAACAGAAGCTAAAGAAGTTCCGTTCTTTGTGTCTTTTTTCTTATTAAGAATTTTTTTAATTTTCATCGGAATATTTTTATAGTTTGAAGTGTCAAATTTATTAAATACAGCTTCTTCGTTTCTTACTTCATCTACGAAGCCAAATTCGAAAGCTTCTTCTGCAGTAAGCCAGGTTTCTTCTTTCATCATTTCGCGTATTTCCTCTACGCTAAAACCAGCCTTATTTTTTACTTTTTCGGAATACGCTTTCGCGATCGTGTTCGCTAATCCGTCTAAGAATTCGAAGTTCTTTTTAGATTCTTCTGCAGTTCCGCTTATGAAGTTATATGGTTCGTGAATCATATAGTAAGAACCTTTAGGCATTGTCACCTTATCGGCTGCAGTAGTTATGTAAGTTCCTATAGACATAACGTAGCCTAAAACATCGGCTATAGTTTCCTGGTCGAAAGATTTTATTACTGCATGGATAGCGAAGCCTTCGAAGACAGAACCGCCGTAAGTATTTATAGGAATTCGGATTCTTTCGCCTTCGAATCCTGTAGCTGCAGCTACTAAAGTTTTTACATTAAATCCCCAGTATTCGCTAGAATCTATATCTTCTAAAATCGGAATTACTAATTCTTCCATAAAACAAAACTATAGGGAATTATATTAAAACCCATAAAATACACGCTATCACGTGCATTTCACCTTCCTTTTATAATGTATTCGACCGCCCTGGCTGTTATTTTGTAGCGTTTGGCTATTGTGGCGTAGGTGTCGCCTTCTGCGTAGTCGTATAGAATAGCCATAGTCTGCAGGTGCTTTAATGGAATATGATAGAATTTTTTCTGGATTCCTTCTTCTATCTTATAAGCGTCTATGACGTGTTTATATAATTCGTTTTTACTTGCCAAAATATCCAGCCTTAATATATCTTTCTAAGTGAATTATTAATCCATCTACAGCGCAGCAGCCAGAATAGTCGAAGTCCGTTAATTTATATTTATCGTGCAATTCCCTAAGCTTTTTTTTCATATTATTTTTAACCAGGTCTAAAAGTTCTGAATGCTTTTCTTTCGGTAATCTTTCGAAGTGTAGCTTACTCATATTCGAAGGTTTCTATTAATAAGTAATAATATTCGTAAAGTTCTTTTTCAATTTTTTTGTGCGCTTCGTATTCTAAAGAACCATAAGTAGAATATTGAACATTCGAATAGCCTTTTTTTGAAAAGTAAGGCGCCCGAATCCAGTCTAAAATTCCGCGCAAATAAAAAATTATTTTTCCGCTTTCTTCCATCTGTTTACAATGTGCTACTTCCGCAATTAAGGAACGAATTTTTCCTGCCCTTAAAGTATTCGTAATTGGATTATAAACACCCCTGTATCTATCTTCGAAAACTACGTTACATTCTGCGCTAACATTAAGAACCCGAAAAAGCGCCTCTACTCTAATCTTTCGATAGCGAAGAAGTTCTTTTTCGTTAAGCGTTCTTTTTATATCTACGTCGATCGAATTGTCTACTATTTTTACTATAGCAGATTTATTCTTCCTTTGCCTTTCTTCCTTTTCCATTTCCAAAAGTCATATTTATAATTCCGTCTTTAATGACGGAACTGTATTCTACTTTTATCGTTTCACCTGGTTCTATTATTTCAGCTAATCGCTTTATAGAAATATCGTCTAAGCCGCAGGGGTTTAAAGTGATTCCCTTAACTGTTACTTCGTTTAAAGTAATTCCTGCTTCTTCAAAGTCTTTGCACATTTCAGAAAAGCAGTTCATTAGAACTAAAGGGACAATATATATAAATATGTTTTTCATTATAATCATTTACAGTCTTCAATTTTTACAAAGTGTATATAGTCGTATTTTTTATCGAAGCTTAACTTATTTTTATTGTAGTCGCTTTGATCTTTATATGACTTAAGTATTCCCTGCGGAAATTTTGAAGAATCAAATTTTCCCCTTTTCCCGTCTGGATATACTATAAGCATTCTTTTAAAGTCGTTCATTCCGTTAACGAATATCATTCCTGGAATTTCAATAATTTTTGCCATTTACTTAAGCCTTTTATATGAAGTTATAGATAAAGAATAGAAAGTAATTCCCTTTTCCTGCAGGTGGTCGCTTACTACGTTTGTGTAGTTATTTACTTCGTCCCTAAATACTGTAGTATCAAAAAGTAAAGAATCATTTACACGACCAGAAAGTCTATTCTTTCCGTTGATCTTTTCTTTTCCTGTGTAGTACTTAAATTTTAATTTTCTAATCATATACTTAAGTAACCTATTTTTTTTAGGTGGTCTGAAAGTAAGACTTTCGCTTCGTCTTCGCCTATTGCCTCTATTCTTAATATTTGCTGCGTTTCGTAATCTACATACCAGCCGAATTCTTCGCTGTAATATCCGCAGTAAAACGAATTATCTGCTATATTAATTAACGTCCTTCCGTATCTTCTTTTCTCTATTCCCACTTGTTCCTGGATATATCCTAAAAGCGGAATTTCAAACTTTTGCTTTTTCCTAATTGCTTTTCGTTCTCTATGCCTTCTTAATATTCTAGCGACTGCTTCGTCTACCGTTTCTAAATTTAAAACCAGTTCTACGACTATAGGCGCAGCGCTTACTATTATGTCTATAATTGGGTTCTGTATTGTCTGCTTTTTAATAATCATTTTATATGTGTTCTAAGTTTAGCGAAAAATTAAGTTCTACTTTTCCAGGAACTCTAGAAGACCTTTTTAGAGTAAAGCAGATAGGAATTTTTTTTCCGTTGGCTTCTATTTCGAAATTATTGCAGTTCGCCTTATTAGTAGGAATAATTACATAATGGTCGCCGTAAAGTCGATCTGAATTACTTACGCTTTCTGTATAAAATCCTTTAACCAGTTGTAAGATATATCCTTTGTTCCTGGCTTCGGTTAATGAAATTGTATAAGTAATAGAAGTCTTTGGAAGAATTTCGGGGTGGTCGTGTTCTTCAAAGTGAAAAAGAATCGCTTCTTTAAATAAGTCTAAGTTTTGACCTACTGCAGTAGAAGAAGAAAAAATAAAAAGGATAAATATTAAATTTTTCATATTACGTTTTTTTGTAAAGTTATAAAATATTATTTAGCAGTTCGAAGTAGGAAGACAGATAGAAGTCGAAACGGTGTTCCCGTTACAGTCATAAAGTCGAACGCTGTAACGGAAGCCGCTATCTATATTTAGGGTAAATGAAGTAGAAGTTACTGGACCAGCTTCTATTATTTGTAAGGTTCCGCCGAAGCATCCGATAGGGTTGTCGTATTGCCTTAATTCATAAGTAACGCCACTACCTAAGCAATCGGCGCCGCTTATTTCTACGTCTACTGTACAGTTAGAATTATTTAGAGTTATAATATCTATATCGCAGTCTACATTCCCAGAAAGGCATTCGCAGCCAGAAATTACAAAACTTTGTACTGCAGTACAGCCTAAGTTATCTGTAACAGTTACGCTGTAGTTTCCGTCTACATTATAAGCCTGTGCATTAGAAGAAGTATTCGTTAAGCCGAATTCCCAGTCGTAAGTAAATGGTCCTATACCGCCTATAGGTGTAGCAGTAGCTACGCAATTCGAAACAGAAACGCTTAAGCTTATATCGCATTCGCAGCCAGTTAAATTTATACAGTTTCCCTGGTTTGTGCTGCAGCCGTTGT
>Ga0114956_1000058_pt1 | contig 56579 bp, 46 predicted proteins | sample MaitaG_FD_87304 | JGI IMG/M metagenome (GOLD analysis project Ga0114956, IMG submission 87304) | Marine algal microbial communities from Maine, USA - Maine_Asex2 metaG | ecosystem: Host-associated > Algae > Red algae > Unclassified | place: Maine, USA | collected 2015-01-05 | reverse complement strand
TCCACATGCTGTACTTAGCAAAGCCAGTAGTCCCATCGTCACTGCTAACAGATATTTCATCGGGGTTGTTACTATCTTATGCAATGGTTAGAACGATCACGGTTGAGGATTTGATCAAAGAAAGGATGCGGGGTCAGGTCTTTGATTTTGATTTCTGGAAAACCTCTTTTTATTAAGCATCAGCATTGTTTAGAAATCAAAATCAAAGACCTGACCCTTTCACTCTAATAATTCCACAGCGTCCCGTCTTCTAACCGAACAACCGGGTGGCTGCCAGGATTATACGAATATCGTTCCGCCTCTTTTTCATCGAAATCCACACCTAATCCGGGCGCATCGCTAACATACATTAACCCTCCTTCCATTTTGTGCTCTGACGGGAACAATGCATCACACTCAGGTGTACCCAATACCAAGTATTCCTGTATACCAAAATTGGGTGCCCATGCGTTTAGGTGCGCCTGGGCCGCCATGCTTATGGGGGAGTGACTTGGTGCACCATGGAATCCAGTTCTGACATGATGCAATCCGGCAAGATCAACAATACGTTTTACATGAGTGATACCGCCCGCATACGTTACCGCGACCCGGATGAAATCGACTAACTCACTCTCAATAAGCTCGTTGCAATCCCAAATAGAGTTAAACACCTCTCCAATAGCAATGGGCACAGTGGAATGATGACGCAACATCTTCAATGCACCCTGATCATCAGCTGGTGTTGGATCTTCAAGCCAGAATAGTCGTACCGACTCTACTTCTTTAGCAAATTCTGCCGCTTCTCTGGGCATAAGCCGGTGGTGCACGTCATGCAGTATTTTTAATTCAGAACCAAATCGGTCACGAATGCGTGCCAATGCCCCAGGCATGTATCGCATGTATCGATCTGTATCCCATATCTCCACTTTTGGTTTAATGCCACTAAAGTCGGTAATATAATTTTTGACATCACCTTTCGTCTCGGACACACCATAACCAGCTGTGGGCATGTCAGGTACACCACACTGTACCCGCACCGCCTTATAACCTTGCTCTTGATAATGAGAGACTGAGTCCATCAGGTCCTCAATATCAGCACCAGTAGCATGGGCGTATACCAAGGCTCCATCGCGACTTTTTCCGCCAAATAATTGATAAAGCGGCATGTTGGCCAACTTGCCTTTTATATCCCACAGAGCGGTATCGATGGCACCGAAAGCCGCCATTGCAATTGGTCCGCGACGGAAATATGCACCACGATAGAAATACTGCCAAATGTCTTCGCTGTTGCGCGGATCCATCCCGATCAAACATGGAGCAAGATAGTCCTTGAGATAAGTTGCAGGTAACGTTTCGCGATTGTTAAGCGTTGCATCGCCAAGTCCATACACGCCTTGATCAGTGATGATTTTCAGGGTGACGTAGTTTTTGGCCGGACCACCAACAAACACTTTTACATCGGTAATTTTGATGGTCTGATTTCCTCTTTAGCTTATATATGCTTTGCCAAATATTATATATTCTTAGCCATGCTTTTTGAAATCCGCAGGTGCATCGGAATGGTCTTTTAGCATGTCAAGCACAACATCTGTCGCAACTGGTTTTGAAAATAGAAAACCCTGCACAACCGGACAGTTCCAGCTCTTTAACATTTCAAGCTGATTGACGTTTTCTACACCTTCGGCAACCACCGAGTACCCCAGTTTTGCACCCATGTCTATCATTGATTTCATGATTTCTGTTGAACGATCATTTTCACCCATTCTGGATACAAAACTTCGATCGATTTTCATTTTATGTACTGGAAAGCTGCTCAAGTAGCGCAATGACGTTTGACCAGTACCAAAATCATCGATAGAAATATTAATCCCGCTGGCACGCAATTCCTCAATAACTAACACAGCTCTTTCATGATCGACAATAATGGCTTCTTCTGTTATTTCCAGCTCTAGTTGCTCATCTGAAAGTGAGTAACGTTCTAGTGTTTTCAGAACAATATCCGAAAAATTATCAGAAGCCAAGTGTGAAGGTGAGATATTAACCGCAACTCTTGGCATAGATTGGCCAGAGTCGGCTGTCCAGGTACTCGCAAACTGGCACACTTTATCCAGAATGTGCTCTCCAAGCAGCGCCATAAGGTCGTGCTTTTCAACGATGCCTATAAATTCATCGTAAGAGAGCTCGCCTTTTTCCGGGTGCTTCCATCGAACTAATGCTTCTAACAGCTCAGTTTGAGTGTCAACCAATGGCTGATACATAAAATAGAATTCATGCTTGTTCTATTGCTCTCTTTAGTTCTGCTTCAAGCTTAAATCGATGATCCATTTCATTATCCAGTTGTCTATCGAACCAGACCAATCGAGACTTACCTTGAAACTTTGCAGAGTACATGGCCAGATCAGCTCGTCGAGCAAACTCATCTGCATGAAACGCATCGTCAGGAAAAACAGCAACCCCAATACTGGCAGAAATGTTGACGTCTTTTTCTGTCGAAGGAAAATCCTGTGATATCGACTGCAGTGCACGATCAGCAATTAAATTCACGTATGACTGAAAGTCTGTCGCCGGCAAGTTTTCAATAAGCATGACGAACTCATCACCACCTTTTCTAAACACATGACTGTTTTCCTTAGATGTACCTTCTAAACGGCGAGACACCGCAACCAAAAGATTGTCTCCGGCTGCATGTCCATATGAATCATTAACAGCTTTAAATCCATCTAAATCAATCCCAACGTAGGCAACTTTTTTTGATGTGCTTTGTGCACGCGCAATTATTTGCGGTAGATCGTTATTGAGTGCCCGTCGATTTTTCAAGTTGGTGAGCTCATCATGATTAGAAAGATACAGAGCACGGCTCTCAGCAACTTTTCTGGTCGTAATATCGCTAATCGTACCTCTGTACTCAGCAAAATCACGATCACTGTCTGTATGCGGTGTTCCTCTGATTTCAACTTGCACACGGTCGTGTTCCGAGAAATTAATCGACACTTCAAATGGGCCAAACGCCTTTTGCTCCTGACAACACTCTTCAAGCGCGCTTAATCTACCGGCTTCTAATTGAACAAATTCAATCAAAGATTTTCCTTGCCATTGATCATTCTCGAGCGATTGCAGTTCCTCGGTCACAATGTCAAGTAGGGTCAATGATAGATGAGGGACAGTCTCCCAGAGCATGCACCACCGCGGAATTATGTGTCTCCCCAAGCCAGTCGTCCAACGAATGGGTAAAGAAGACCACCCATGACAGCTGCCAGAACAGGATACGGGACAAAACGCATACGCTCGGCAAAACCACCAGAAACAATGGAAGCTGCCGTGGCACAAAAGCCTAATTGAAATAGAAAATGCAACGGTGAGGGATTACTTTCGCCACCCCAAGGCTTGGGAATGCTGTGCGTGATGGCGAACGCAAACAAAAAGAAGTTGACCCATGCAACCATCAGGTCCGACACATTCTTCTGGGCGACATTGATAGAATTTTTAGAGCGAACCCTGCCGCCCTCGAACAATAAAAAGCCAGCTTGCATTAGCAATACTAAAAAAGACGCGAACAGTAACCAGAGTGAATCTACTGCACTAGTATCCATTGCTAATGTAACGTCTCTGGTTTAGTAACGACCAATTAAAAATAGCGGCACGTGTCTCATTTTCTACCGCTGTGACAGGTTGCTCGTAGCGGCCAAAAATGTGACGTAGTGCGAAAATAAGACCTGTTGCAAGGCGTTATCGTCAGGCCTTGCACCGTTGTCTTTAGTTTATTCCAATATGCCCAAACCTAATGAATCTCATCATAAAAGACAAATCATTTGCTTAATATTTTACACTCATGAGCCGATTAAACAAAGATCGGAAACAAGGAAGTGGCTCACCAATTTGTAACGCGGTCGGTCTTTTGCTCTGGATGAGCTGGTATGGAAGTAGGTGAAATCAGCAACAATGGCCTCGCAGAAATTACAGCAAGCCTTATTGGAGCAAATACCTAGAGCCCGTCGATATGCCCGTGCACTAATCGGTGACGCCGAATCCGCCGATACACTACTCTCACTAGCCGTGCTTAATATTGTTAAGCAGCCTTCTGCAGTGACATTTTTTACACCATCCAATATGCTGCTACCTTGGCTGTACGTTGAGTTGCACACGGTGCTGGATTCAAACAACGGTACTGTTCAGGATCGTAAGAATAGTGTTCCGGATCGATTCGAATCAACTTTGTACGAACGGTATGACAGTAGCTTGGGAATGCTTACGGACTTACAAAAGAGAATTTACTTACTCACAGTATTAGAGCAGTTCAAGCTGTCGGTAACCGCTCACGTACTTGACAAGCCCATTGCTGAAATAAAATCTCATTTCCAACAAGCTCATCTTCTTGTCACTGAACACATTGAAAGCAATTTCTAATGTGTTTAGTGCTGCGCCCACTACTAATCACACAAAATAATGCCAAATACACTCATTAAAAAGAAGCTGTCTCCAATAAATATTGCACAGGCTTATCAAGGGTTTTTGGAAGAACCAGTTCCTTCACATATATTCGACGCTGTAGTGTCAGGAAAGGCAAATCGAATTTTCAATATAGCAAAAATAGGCCTGCTACTGGTTGCAGGTTTTGTACTTTCCATGGCTATCGGACTAATTAATAATGATGAAATCAATTCACTGGAATCCTCTATCAACATAGAGCAATTAGCCGTTAGCTCTCATATTACTTTTGCAAAAGACGCGGTCTATCCCGTTCGTGTCGGAAACAATGATCTTGACCACCTGAGAAGATGGTTATCCTACCGTTTAGGACAGCAGGTTCAAATACAATCATTAGGAAATGTTGGCTACTCACTATTGGGTGGTAACATTGTTCCCGATGGTGACGGTGTTTCAGCAATGATTGTCTATGAAAACGCTCAGGGAGTGAAACTGAGCCTATTTATTCGAAACGCGCAGTTCGCCAATGATTTAGAACAATCAACAGGTATTATCGATAATTACAATTGGACAGCCTGGGACAACGGACAAACACATTCGGTGCTGGTTAGTGAGATCGAAAATACCGGCCTACAGCAGCTAATGTCTGTTCTTTCTGCGCGATAAACTATGCCGATCACCGAGTCCAACACATTAAAATTTTAGGTTAACGGCGGTAAGCTAAAGCGTTTTATCGACAGCCCTGACAAGACGCTTTATCGCATCATCCAGTTCGTCATTGGTTGCTATAAATGGCGGGGCAAGCAATACGTGATCACCAGCCTTCCCGTCGCGAGTTCCAGGCATTGGATAACACACCAAACCCTCCTCCATTGCAGCCAGCTTAAGTTTCGCTGCAAACTTCAGATTTGGATCGAGCGGTGTTTTCGACTCCCTGTCGGAGACAAATTCAAGCCCCCAGAAAAAACCGCGACCGCGAATATCACCGACGTTAGCGTGTTGACCAAAGTGAGCTTGTAATATCGAATGTAACGATTCAGAACGCTGATGAACCTGACCAACTAAATCGTTGTCGATCATCTCATTAAGAACAGCATGCGCTGCCGCTGCGGCAACAGGATGCCCAACATAGGTGTGTCCATGCTGAAAAAATCCGGTTCCATCGGCTATCGCATCATAGATTTTCTTAGTGCACAGCGTAGCACCAATGGGTTGATAGCCAGCGCCAAGACCTTTCGCAATACAGAGAATATCGGGGCTAACACCATCAGCGTCACACGCATACAAATGCCCCGTTCGGCCCATACCGCACATCACCTCATCCAGAATAAGCAGCACACCATAGCGATCACAAATTTTACGTATCTCAGAAAAATATCCGTCGACAGCTGTCACCGCACCTAGTGTTGCACCGACAACCGGCTCCGCCAGAAAAGCCATGACTGTATCCGGACCTAGCCTAAGGATTTCATCCTCAAGCTCTTGCGCAACTCGTAACCCGTAGTCGCTCGAAGATTCAGTTTCGGCTCGTTCAGCGTATTCATAACACGGAGCAATATGACTAACATCAAACAACAGTGGTGCGAATTGTTCACGTCGCCATCCATTACCACCAGCAGCAAGCGCACCCAATGTATTGCCATGGTAACTTTGCCTTCGTGCTATCAGATGGGTTCGCTGCTGCTCACCAATCTCAACGAAGTATTGTCGCGCAAGCTTTAACGCGCTTTCGACCGCCTCTGAACCGCCAGACACAAAATAAACCCGCTCCAATTCACCAGGTGCATGTGCTATCAGTAAATCAGCTAGTTTTTCGGCAGGCTCAGACGTGAAAAACCCGGTGTGTGCAAATGCTAATTGATCAACTTGAGTTTTTATCGCATTTTTCACCCGGTCACTGGAATGCCCGAGACAAGAAACAGCAGCACCGCCAGAGCCATCGAAATAGCGCTTACCTTTGGTATCAATTAGATAACAACCATCGCCAGCGACTGCCATGGGAAACGGTGTGTGGCAGTGGCGAGGAAATACATGTGACATAGGCGATTGCTCAATAACCTGTCTGTGAATATCGTCAATAAAAACAACAACGCATTGTATGATTGCTTCTGGCACCACTCAAACTAGAAGCATACACGAATGAAGTATTAATGCTTCATTCGCTTTCCGGCAGCATCAAACAGGGGTGCAAGGCTTAGCTGTGCAATGCAAAGCTTACCTGCAATATCAACCCGGACTTCTGTTCCGGTTTTTAAATCGCTCGACGCCTCAGCCAGTGCTATGGGCTTGCCAATGCGATAACCGAATGCGCAAGTAGTCGTTTTCCCCACGATCTTACCATTACTAATAACTGGCTCATGACCCAGCGGTACTACAAAGTCATCAGCAAACGTGAGTGAAACTATATGCTTGGGACTGTGTTGCATTGCACGAGCTAACAGCGCTTCAAACCCGATAAACCCTCCTGACTTACGAGTGAACATTTGCAATCCGACATCAACTGGTGATACATCTGAATCCAACTCATGCCCCATAGCACGAAAGCCTTTTTCGACGCGCATCGATGTTTGTGCAAACAAGCCGGCAGGTTTTGCACCCTTGGATTTTAGCACTTTGTACAAGGTCGTTACATCTGCACTTTCACAGCTAATTTCCCATCCGGCCTCACCCACATAGGATAAGCGCGCAGCTCTTACTGCAATACCGGCAATGCTGGTTTCAGAGTGCTTAAAAAACCCAACAGAATCGAGCTCTGCACCCAGAGAAGATACGATCGATGCTGCAGCAGGGCCCATCAGTGCCAAAGTGGCATAATGTTCCGTTACATCTGAGACGACAACATCAAATTTTTTTCCACGCTGTTCATTAGCTACGGCACGGGTAAACCAGGCCAGATCTTTTTTTATCGCCGTTGTTCCAACAAACAACCGATAGTGAACTTCGCTTAGACGTTGTACCGTTAAGTCACTTTCAAAGGTGCCTTTTTCATTTAGTACTGCGCTGTATATTACCGACCCGGGTGCGCGACCGACGTAGCCGGCACAAGTCTGTAAAAGAAACGCTTCTGCATCTGGTCCAACAACATCAATTTTTCCAAAAGACGACAGATCAAACACAGCTGCATGCTCGTGTGCTGCCATTACTTCTGCACGCACGTTGTCAAACCAGTCTGGCTTATCGAATGATAACTGTGGTGGTTTCACAGCATTGAAATACAGTGGACGTTCCCAACCGTAGAATTGTCCATTATAGGCGTTGTCTTTTTTAAACTCTTCTTGCAATGGCAACTGCCTGATATTCCTTGCCGTTTTAAGTTGTTTTGCTGGATATGCAATGTCGTAGTGCGTGCCGAGTATTTCCGGTGCCCGGGCCATCAGGTGCTCAATTGAATTAAATACCGGTGCAAAACGCTTGGCATCAGCCTCGCCTAAGTCGTATGCAGGTGCGCCATGAACAATGCAGTGCGCCAAATTCATACCTGCACCACCACCAGATGCTAAGCCAACAGAATTCATACCACACCCTAAAAACAGGCCTTGTGTTTCGGCTGTTTCACCGAGCATGAAGGTTCCATCAGGCGTAAAACTCTCTGGGCCATTTAAGAGCATTTTGACTTCCGCTTCGGCAAGCACCGGGAGCCGGTGTAGCGCATGCTCCATCATGGGCTCAAAATGATCCCAGTCTTCTGGCAACAGGCCAAACTCGAAATCAGCATTTAAAACACCGGGTTTAACAGGCTTACCCATCGGCTCGAAACAACCAACCAATAAACCACCCGAATCGTCTCTAATGTATAGATGACTATCGTGATCTGATAATGTTGGCAAATTTCCGGTGATACCCTCAACAGGTTTAGTCAGCAGGTAGAAATGCTCACATGCCAGCGCGGGCACTTCGGCACCGGCCATCGCACCAACTTCACGCGACCACAAACCAGCACACAACGCTATAGCATCACATTTGATCGTACCCTTATCGGTCTCAACTGCTCGAACCCGACCGTTCTCGGTGATAACACCTGTGACTCCGGTATTTTCGAATAATTTGGTACCCGCTTTTTTAGCAGCCTTCACAAGTGCAGCACAAACATCACTTGGCGACACCCGACCATCATCAGGAGACCAAACAGCGCCAAGTACGTCGTCACCGTTCATCAACGGCCACCGTTCTAGCGCTTCTCCAGTAGAGATGGAGGTTGCGTCTATTCCGTAAGCGTGTGCCAGTGCTTCCTGTCTTCTTATGTGTGTCAATCGATCAGGATTCGTCGCTATGGATAGCGAGCCCTTCTGAATCCATCCAACTGCTTGCCCTGTCTCTACCTCGAGCTGACTGTACAGGTCGACGGAGTACTGAATCATTCGTGTGAGATTGCGAGAGTGCCGTAAAGCCCTCACTTGAGCCGCTGAGTGCCAGGTAGTTCCAGATGTAAGCTTGTTGCGCTCCAGCAGAACGGCATCAGTGACACCCATTTGCGCTAAGTGGTATAGCGTGGAGCAACCCATAATACCGCCACCAACCACGACCACGGAAGCTTGAGCAGGAAGCTCGCCAATCATCTCACCAACTCCACTCAGAATAAGTTAATTGAAACGTATGTTTCATTCGTGGACTACCAACACTTTACCAATCACAAGATTTGGCTTAAAAACTCTCGTGTGCGCGGGTCGGAGGCTCTATCGAAAAATGTATCGGGCGGGCCATGTTCAACAATGACTCCACGATCAGTGAAGTATATGTGATCGGCAACTTCACGAGCAAAGCCCATTTCATGAGTAACAAGGATGCAGGTCATACCATCTGCGGCAAGTTCCTTTATGGTTACCAGAACTTCTTTGACGGTTTCCGGATCAAGTGCTGCTGTAACTTCGTCAAACAGCATAATGTTGGGTCTCATCGCTAACGAACGGGCAATAGCAACACGTTGCTGCTGACCTCCTGACAATTCCCCCGGATAACTATCTTCTTTATCTTCCAGGCGCACCTTTTTCATCAACTCTCGTGCAAACACTTCGACTTCAGTACGATTCTGTTTCAACACCTTTATCGGCGCCATCATAACGTTTTCCAACGCCGTTTTATGTGGAAACAAATTGTATTGCTGGAAAACCATACCCACTTTTTTTCGAAGTTCCAGCTTATCAAGATCAGGCGCATGGACCTCCTGACCTTCGACCGTGATCGAACCAGCCTGAATGTCATTAAGCGCATTAATGCACCGAATCAATGTTGATTTACCTGAACCCGAAGGCCCAATAATACAAATCACTTCACCCTTCATTACATCAAGTGAAACGCCCATCAACACTTCAAGCTTGCCAAAGGATTTGTGTACATCTCGAAGAGATACGATAGGCTGATCAGGTGTCCAGTTGGTGGTATTCATGGCATTAATTATTTAGTTATTGACAGCGAAACGCCGTTCCAGGCGTTGAGTCCACTGTGCTATTGGATAGCTATAAATGAAGAACCACGACATGAGCCATAGATACATCGGAATCAGAAACTCACTACGTCCTTCAGCGGCAAGCGCATCCTGAGTCAGTGTCATACCATCGCTCACGCCGAGAATTGAAATAAGTGGTGTTGACATTGTCAGTATGCAATACCAGTTCATCCACGGAGGAATCATGCGTTTCACGCATTGCGGCAAAATAATCAACCATAAGGTTTGCGTACGACTATAAGCAAGGCTTTCTGCAGATTCCCATTGACCTGTTGGAATCGATGCAATAGCCCCACGAAGGATTTCTGAAACGTTTGCCATGATGGGCAGAGACAACGCAAAGGTTGCCTTGAGCCAGCCAGGAATATCATACTGCACGCCACCAATCTTGACGGTGAATGGCAGTAACAACATAAAATAGAAAAGAAGCACTAGCCACGGGGAATTACGGAACAGTTGTGTGACCGCCCAGCTAATTCGTTTAATCCAATGGTTAGTTGAAACTTGTCCAATGCCCAGCCACAGGCCCATAAACGTGCCCATTGCCATTGCTATAAAACTGACCGCAATGTTGAGTATGAAGCCACCAAATTCGTTTGGCGCACCAAAGAACATGAGTGGAGTCCATTTTATAAGTGTTTGTAAAATAGTTTGTTCCGCATCACCCTGCACTTGTGCAATAGCTGTATCAGCAAAAAGCCAGATGCCCAGTAAGCCGAACAGTAACCAACCCATCTGCGGTTTGAACGAATATCGCAACATGTCCGATACATTCCACGCGCCACCACCGGAGGGTGTATAGGGAAGCATCACGGCGAAGTCGCTGCTTTTTTCGACTTTGAACAATGACTTGTTTTTTTGATGCTTCATTGTCCGTATCCCGGAACTTTGATCGAGCGTTCCCATCGTTGCATGAACCAGACAAGTATGCCGACCAATACAATGTAGACAAACCAAACCACGTTCATCATTTCGGGGACATTGTATTCATCTGACCAGATTTGGTTGGCAACATACAGCGTTTCCGGTGCTGCAATTGCGTAAGCCACAGTTGTCGTCTTGAGCAGGTTGATAAGATTATTATTTAGCGATGGCAAGCAAACTCTGAACGCCAGCGGTAATGTGACGTATGCATAAACTTGTGCACGATTAAAACCGAGTGCTTCCGCAGCTTCTGATGTTGACTTGGAAACAGCTTCCACACCGGCGCGGAATATTTCAACATTAAACGCACCAGCAAAAAATGACAGCGAAACCACAGCCCAACCAAAGCTATCAAGCGCTCCGCCTCGTATGCCCAGCAAACTGGAGACGACAGAGTCGACCGCAAAATAAAAAAAGTAGAGCTGGATAAGTGGAGGGGTATTTCTGAAGAACTGGATATAGGCTTGAACAAAGCGCCTCACCCATTTGTACGGTGACATTTGAAGCCATGCGCCTGCGATGCCTATTACAACACTGAACACAATACAAACGAAAGACAGCTTGATCGTCGTCCAGATACCCTTTACAAATCTGCCTCGATCCCATTCATCGTAGAAGATCGTAAGCTTGATGCCGTGTTCCTGGTGTAACCACAAGAACCAATCCCACACTGCGTCCACTGTTTAATTCTCTCTTTGTTCAGTGGAAAAAAACAGCCACCGCACAAACATGCGGTGGCTGATATCGACTCTATGAATACTATTCGTCGTCAAATACTATTCATCATCGTACGCGTCGTTACAGATTTTTTCACCTGCGATACAGGCTTCTTTCATGTTTGCTAACCAGGCTGTTGGAGGAATTCCCCATTTAGCTTCTAGCTCAACAAGTGTTCCTGATGTGTGCCAGTCGATGATTGCTGCTGAAAGCAATTTTGCAAGGCGTCCGTCTACTTCTTCCAGAGAAACGGCTGCGCCCCATGGTGCATCGCCAACGGTAGGAGTTGCAATATTATAGTCAGCCCATTTTTCAGGCTCGTTAACCTTGCGTGGGATAAACGCACTGTCATCGTATATCCAACCAACACAACGACCGTCCAACAATGCTTTTTCTACTTCAGAAACACCTTTAAACGCAACTACTTCAGCACCATTCTTCAAGCCGTGGTCTTTGTTGTACCACGCACCCTGAATACCACAAATTTTCTTGCCGGAAATACTTTCCCAGCCATCAATGCCTGAGTCTTTATGTGCAAGTACCGCAACACCTGATGAATAGTAATCAGGCTGCACGATGCCAACAACTTCACGACGATCAGCTTTGTTAGACATCGTTGCAATAAACATGTCTACCTTGCCTTGTTCCAGAAACTGCATACGGTTAGACGCAACGACAACGACCTTTTCTAATTCGATTGGCTTACCAACCTCTTTGCTAACACGAGCAACAAAATCGTCCATCATGTCGTGTTCCATACCAATCAGATTACCGTCACTATCGCGCATGCCCCACGGTGCGTAGTCAGCCTTTACGCCAACAACCATCTTGCCTCGTTCAGCAATATCATCAAGCTTATCCGCGAATACCGGTGTTGCTACAAGTGCCAGCAAAGCAGTACTAGCCATAATTTTCTTAAACATATTCTCTCCCCATTTGTGTATTTGAATCAGGTAGGTTTGCGGTGTGTTCAATACAATATATGCCGACATCCCTATTTAAACCGAAGTCGTCTACGTTATCCTTCGGCTATACGGCTTGTCAAGACGCTGAGCTGCCGCGCGGCGCACTTATCAAAGTGGACGTTCTACATAACAATAATACTTGACTTCCAGGCTAACCCTCATGTTGTCCGCCCGTGCGTAACAACCAAAAAACAGTGCAGGTACAGCTGCAAAACAGTCTTCTTGCTGTAGATATAAACACAGCTATGGAAGCGTATACTGTTCCAAACGTTCACATATTAGTTAAAAATGAGCCCTTTCATTCGATACAAAAGGCTTGTCAGAGCGCAAATCATTACATCCAAAACCAATATTGGGTATCCTCGGTATCAGTCAATAAGCACACGAAACACGTAACATGGCAAAACTGAAAAAACCGGTGTCTGAATTAGTCGCGCAAGCTCGTTCAGCCATTGAAGAAATTGAAACGACAGAGGCAATAAAACTGGTAGCTGATGAATCGGTGCAAATTGTGGATTTACGTGACATTCGCGAACGACAACGCAACGGGTTCATCCCGGGCAGTTTTCATTGCCCGCGCGGTATGGCAGAGTTCTGGGTTGACTCGGACAGCCCTTATTTCAAACCAATTTTTGGTGAAGATAAGAAATTTATCTTTCACTGTGCATCAGGCTGGCGCTCTGCTTTGACGGTGCAAACGCTAAATGAAATGGGGTTTGAAGCTGCTCATATAAAAGAGGGCTTTATTGACTGGGAAAAATCCGGCGGACCGGTTGAAAAAGCACCTGACAAAAAATAGCCGCCAGTTCGAATACCCTTAGCACCATAGGCGATCAATCGTACTCATGCTCTCCACCGCCGACGTACTTTCCAAACTCATCTCCCTTGACACCACTAGCCGAAATTCAAACCTGGAACTTATTGACTATGTTGTCGATTTGTTTGAGCAACATGGTATTGAATCTACGGTGTTGTTTAATGATGACAAAACCAAAGCTAACCTGTATGCCACCATTGGGTCAGGCATTGGAGAAAATAAAGCCGGTGGTGTGATGTTGTCTGGCCACACCGACGTGGTCCCGATCGATGGCCAGGATTGGAATGTTCCAGCCTTTACGCTCACAGAACAGCACGAACGCTACTACGGTCGTGGCACAACCGATATGAAAGGATTTGTTGCATGCGCAATTGTTGCTGCTATTAGCGCTCAACAGAAAGACCTGCAATCACCCCTGCACATTGCGTTCTCTTATGACGAAGAAATTGGCTGTGTAGGCGTTCACTCTCTAGTCAACATGTTAAAGCATGCGCCAATAAAACCAGCTATGTGTATTGTTGGGGAGCCAACGCTACTGCAAGTAGCAACAAAGCATAAAGGTAAAACCGCCATTGTTGCGCACTGTATTGGAAACGAGGGTCACTCGGCCCTTGCGCCCAATTATCAAAATGCAATTCACTTAGCCTGCGATCTTATCGGTATTTTAAGAGACACCCAAACCGGAATTGCCAATGCCTATACCGGCGATGACAAGAGCGATATTCCATACACCACTGTGCATGTTGGCCGCGTTAATACCACACAGGCATTAAATATCGTTCCAAGTAGTTGCACGGTGCACTTCGAGATAAGGCACCCGGAAAGTGATGACCCTTTAATGATCCTCGAGCAAATAAAAAGCAAAGCTAAACTGCTCGAGCGAGAGGCCAGACTAATGTTCGATGATGCCGCAATACGTTTCGAAGTAACCAACGCCTATCCCGCACTGGATACACCCGTCAATAGTGAAGTTGTTCAGTTTGTGCGCTCACTCGTTGATGAGCAAAGCACTGGCTTTGTTGCCTTCGGTACAGAGGGTGGGCTGTTCGCTCAAACGGCTGATATTCCAACCGTAGTCTGTGGGCCAGGCTCGATGGATCAGGGGCACAAACCCGACGAATATCTGGAGATCTCCCAAGTGCGGGGTTGCGAGAAAATGCTGTCCAGGCTTATTGAGAAGCTGGTCACACAGTCAACTTAACGTCGTCGCGAAAAGGCAAGCTCAGATCAACATGCTTGGCAGATGTGTCGAAAGCCACTATTGTGGTGGTCATAAACAGGCAGAGCTGACGGTAATAATTCACCAAAAGAAACCATTCAGCTCCTTATAATTGCTTAGCTGCAATACCAAACGATTGACACAAACAGCCACTCCACTAACACTTACCAGTCGACCGATAAAAAAGAAATTATGTACATGACTTCAGCTCTGCGCACCCACTTAAAAGGCCTCAAGGGCCTGTGTCTCGCATGCTCTACTGTGGCGCTCGTTGCCTGCAGCGATTCGGGCTCCAGCCCCACGCTAAATGGATCTGGAAATAACGTCGGCGATGGGAATGGCACCCAGACATCAGAAAACAACGGAGAATCAGCGAATAATTCAGAGGCGAATAGCAACGGTTCAACCGACAACACCTCTTCTGAAAATCAGAACAACGCCAACAATGCACCAGTTAATACAGTCGATGGTGGCGAGTCTGACAATACCGACAGCTCTGGCGAAAATAGCGGAGACAACACACCAACAGAGAACACAAACGGAGCGCCTGCCCCGGACACAAATGCACCAGAAAATACGCAAGGCTCCGGTGATAACGATGATACGGTTGAAGCGACTGCAACTGGAAGCGATGCCTCTGGTGGTGAGGATGACAGTCCAACAGAAACCGAGTCATTATCGCTCGTTGGTCCTTTTATTAAAGACACCAGCCGCAGCGCAGGACCTCCGTCTGTACCCCAAGGGCTTACCCGTCTTTTAAGTGGTGAAAACTGGATCGAGTTTTCCTGGCAGCCATCCAGCGACGATCAATCCGTTGAGGGATATGAGATCTATCGCGATGGCCAGCTGGTCTACACCATTCGCGGCGATACCAACTATGAATTTGATTACCGCAGCTGGATAACCACCTCTTACATTGATTGTAACTACACGCGCTACACATTTTGTGGTGACAACCCTATCGTTCCCGGCAGCAGCTATGAGTACCGTGTTGTGGCTGTTGATAATGAAGGCATGAAATCAGCTCCATCAGAACCGGCCACTTTTCAGTTAGCGGTTCGAGAATCTGGTCCAGCTGACCTTAGCAACTACGCGCAAGTGTTTAGCGAAGAATTTAACGGTGACGGCCTTGATAGAACTAAATGGAAGACTGCACTACCATGGGGTCCTAACGAGATAATCAACGGAGAACGTCAGTATTTTGTCAATATATTCGGCAACAACCCGCCTGCGGTTGACCCATTTGTTATGACCGGCAGCACATTGCAAATAACCGGCACTGTAACGCCACCAGAACTACTGGACCAGGCAAATCAACAGCCGTATTTGTCGGGTGTTATAACCACGTCAGACTACTTCAAGATGACCTATGGCTATGTTGAAATGAGCGCGAAGGTAACCGGTGGCGAAGGCTTCTTGTCTACGTTCTATATGTTCAACCAGGACTACGAAAAGAACAAACCCGAAATCGACATTATCGAGTTTATTGGTAGTCGGCCAGACAAGGCATACCAGACTTATCACTACTTCGACAGTAATCGAGCACGCTGGGCAACTGGTGAGCGACATTCAAGCCCTACTATGGAAACGATTACCGGCACTGACCTCACCGCAGGCTTCCACACCTACAGCGTACTATGGGAGCCTGGCCTGGTTGTTTGGTACATTGACGGAAGCGAAGTTCGCAGACTCACCGGCATTCGCGTATCGGATGAGCCAATGAATATTATCGCTCAATTGGTAGTTGGTAGTGAATGGATTGGCGAACCCGATGCCGCATCGCTACCAAAAACATTTGAAATCGATTACATACGAGCCTGGCAAAAGCAATAGTAGTTTCGCCCGGAAAAAGCAGACTGGCCTATGCATCAGAGATTTTGATGCATAGGTTCGGTCCCAAATACAGGTGCTTGCGCATCCGCCAGTACAGCATCCACATCCAAGGATGTCTCCAAGCCGTCCGCCAACAAATCAAGTTCAACCTCAATTGCCGATTCATACTGCAGCTCACTCGATGAGTTGGCAACTAACGAATCAAGCCACCATGAACGAAACGCATCACTACTAAAAATACCATGAACATACGTGCCTTCAATGCAGCCACTGCTAGTGATTGCACCATCGGGTCCATCACTCAGCGTTAACATTGGCCTGGCCGTATCAGCACCTGTTGTTTTACCCATATGAATTTCATTAACACCCGACCACTCACGGCCGCTCTGACCTCAATCGGTAACACCGGCCATCATTAATCCCAGCTTTTCCCGGCTGGCATCTGCGCGTTCGACAATACCCATCATTCGGCCCTCACATATAACCGCTATCCGATCTGCCAACATCAGAATCTCATCAAGATCTTCTGAAATAACCAAAATTGCCGTACCGGCATTTCTGGCAGCGACGAGCCGGGCATGAATATACTCAGCCGCGCCAATATCAACGCCTCGAGTTGGCTGTGCAGCAATCAATACATCGGGATCTGAATCAAGCTCGCGTGCGATGATCAGCTTTTGTATATTGCCACCCGACAAATTTTTAACCGGCGTATCAATTGATGGCGTTTTTACCTGGAAGTCTTCCACCAGTTTTTTACAATGACGACTTATTTCGCCAAATTTCAAAAAGCCATTACTACTAAAGCGGGCATTCTGATGGTTATGTAAAACCATATTATCAGCAACTGAAAAGTCCCCTACCGCGCCGTCGCGCATACGCTCTTCAGGTACGAAAGACACACCGGCATCTCTTATAGCTCTGGGATTCATCCCATCGAGTGTTTGTTGTTCATGTTCTGAGTGCAGCTTGATAGAACCGGTTTTAATGTCTCGTAAGCCGGTAATAGACTCAGCCAGCTCGCGCTGTCCATTGCCCGATACACCGGCTAATCCAACGATTTCACCTTTTAGAACCGTTAAATCAAAATCAACCAGCGCATCAACGCCGCGATCGCCAGCAACATTCAGATTAGCTATTGATAGAGCAACCTGCTCAACCGCTGTTGGCCGCTCTTCACGTGCAGATAATACTTCTCGACCAACCATCATCTGCGCAAGCCCTTCACGCGTGGTCTCTGAAGGCGTTGTTGTTCCAATCAGTTTTCCAAGGCGCAAAACCGAAATTCTGTCGCTAAGCTCCATGACTTCGTTCAATTTGTGGGAAATGAAAATCAGCCCTCTTCCGTCTGCGGTCATCTCTCTTAATATGACAAAAAAATCATCGACTTCCTGAGGCGTCAATACTGCTGTAGGTTCATCTAAGACCAGCAGCTGAACATCCCGGTACAACGCTTTAATTATTTCAACACGCTGACGCTCACCAACAGCCAGTTGCCAAATGTAGGCGTTCGGATCGACCTCTAATCCGTAGCGATCTGACAAGGTTCTGATTTTTGCCGACACCGTCTTCAAGTCGGTGAGCGGGCCACGGCTCGAGGAAAGCCCGAGCGCCACATTTTCTGCAACAGTCAAAGATGACACCAACATAAAGTGCTGGTGGATCATACCGATACGACGTGCAATCGCATCAGAGGGAGACTGCAATACCACTCGCTCGCCATTAAGCAGTAAATCGCCTTCATTAGGCTGATACAGCCCGTAGAGGATTTTCATTAAGGTACTCTTGCCAGCACCGTTTTCGCCCAATAAAGTGTGCACTTCTCCGGGAAGTACATCGAAGGACACTTTGTCGTTCGCAATAACACCGGGAAAGCGTTTTGTAATGCCACGCATTTCCAACATCGGCTGTTGATTGCGTAGTTGTGCGGCGTTAGCTATGTTCATGCTTATTTATAGAGTTAGCCATTACATTAGCTATAAAATTAGCCAATAAATCTGTCATTGAATCTGCCATCTAATCAGTAAGTTGACTACAGCCCGGTCTTGTAAAACCGGGACTCACACAACGTGAACCCCGCGTGGACTAGTGGACCATTTTAATGTCGCCAGAAATAATCCCGGCAATAGCTGCTTCACCTGCCGCTTTTACTTCAGCGTCAAGCGGATAATTGTCATTAAATTCCATGACTAAACCACCATTGGCAAACGTTATTTCATGCTGATCACCGCCAAGGTTGCCGGCTTTAGCATTGTCGAAAATCGTACGCAGGACCACTTCCCACTTATAAACCTGAGAAGCTACAACCACTTTCTTACCAAGTTTGGTTTGATTCGCTTGTGTACCAAACCACGCAACATTTTCGCTTCTTGCAGCTCCAACTGCGCCAACAACCATTTGAGCTGTGCCAGTCATAACATCTGCACCATTGGCAATGTGAGCTTTACCCGCTTCAGCAGCAAGTGCAACATCACCAAAAGAGCCAATGTAGTTAATATTAACTTTTGCGTCTGCATTGTTGGCTGTAACTCCAGCAGCAAACCCATCGACATACAATTTCGCATCACCGACTTCAATTGGTCCAACTACGCCAACGACGTTACTCTTTGTCATGGCTCCAGCCATAACACCCATTACGTAACCACCCTGGTCTGACTTAGCTTCGTATGAGCTGACATTTGGCAATCCGAACGTATCTGCGGAAGTACCCCAGGTAAACGCTGTTTCAGGGAAATCTGGTGCAATCTCTTTCAACGAGCCGCCGTATTGCGAGCCGTGTGCGATAACCACATCAAAGCCCTGCTTTGCGTAATCACGAATCGCCGCGGCTGCATCGTCCACAACGAAAGTTCCATCCGTTACTGCTATCTCCAGTTCGTACTCATCTTTAAGTGCATTTGCAGCATCGACCATGCTTTGTGTAAACGCAAGATCATTACTGGCACTTGGTGCAATGATGGCTATCTTCATGCCAGCTGCGTAACTGGTTGATGCAAGGCAAAAGCTTAAGGTAACGACAGCACTGATACCCAGCTGTTTTATAATATTTCTATTCATACTTTTCTCTCTTTGTTTCAAGTAAACGTGTGTAGAACACATGCGTTCTACACGGGTGCAAAACGGTAACAATATTTCTCCTGGTTTCACTAGTCACCACGAACATAAGGCTTAGTCAGCGCTGCAGGTTGTCGGAATCGATTGGCGACAATAACCAATGCCAAAATTGTGATAATTGCCGGAGCCATCGCGGCTATATCGGATGCACTTCGCGGTATAAGACCGAGCGTTTTTGCCTGTAGTACAATCGCGCCGACCATACCAAACAGAAGCGAGCCGGCCATAACACCAGGCGCACGCCAGGCACCGAAATACACCAGTGCAATAGCAATAAAACCCATTGCGTTAGTTAAGTTCTGTTGGAATATACCAAGTTCGATCGCCAGTGCAGCACCCGCCAGACCTGCCAGCGCATTGCCCGCCATGATAGTTGCAAAGCGAACCCTGGCTACACTAACGCCAAGCGTATCAGCAGATTCCGGACTTTCTCCCACCGCCCTGACGCTAAGGCCGAACGTGGTTCTGTTTATAATGATTGCAACAACCGGTACCAGCAGAAAAGCGATATACACCATCGGCGTATGTTGGAAAAACATTTCCCCAACATAGGGAATCTCGGACAACACTGGCACATGCCATTCGTCAAACTGATCGATAGGCAGCGGTGTGCCAACCAGTTTCTGGAACAACAAATCGCTCATACCCAAACCAAACAAATAAATTCCAATACCACTGACACCCTGTTCCGCTCGTAACGGCACAGTGATGATGGCGTAAAACAGTCCCATGACCAGACCGGTTAATATGCCGGTTAATACCCCCAGCCAAATGTTCTCGGTTTCAAGCACCACATAGTAAGAGGCAAACGCACCAAGCAGCATGACGCCGTCTACACCAAGATTCAGCACGCCACTACGCTGACCAATGGCCTCGCCCAGTGATGCAAGTAAAAACGGTGTAGCCAGCCGTATACCACTGGCAATGGTCGCGATGATGACCGTAGTGGTCAGAATGTCACTCATGTGCTTTGACTACCTTGTTCATTACTGATTTGATCAACGTCATCAGGTGATTGCGCATGAGCTGGCGCTTGACTCTGTAGCCGTTTCCTGTGCCACTCAGTACTGACAACAAAAACAACGATTAGCCCGTTCAGGGCAATGACCAGTGCCGAAGGAACCTGCGCCACTCTTTGCAGCGAATTAGCACCGACCAACATGCCACCAAAGAGAAAAGAAGACGGGATAGTCCACAGAGGATGCAACGCTCCGAACAGTGCGACAACAATGCCATTAAAACCCGCACTTCCAGTAAAGCCCACTGTCGAACCGTCAGTTACCATGCGATGTGACTCACTGCCAAACACCAAAATCGCACCAGCCAAACCAGACATGGCGCCACTAAGAGTCATCGCAATTATAATGTTGCGTTTAACGGGTATTCCTGCATAACGCGCGGCAGCCGGATTCAAGCCAACCGAGCGCAAACGAAACCCAAGACCCGTGCGCCACAGTAAAACCCATGCGCCAACCGCCGCAACTAACGCCACGAGTATGCCGGCGTGTAAATTAAGGGATTCGCTGAGCATTGGCATATCGGCACCTTCTGGGAGCCGGGCCGTTTGAGGAATTCGTGTACCGCGCTCTATTTCGCCGGGGTCGATCAGTGGCCCCCGCAACAGAAAGTTCATCAATTGCACAGCGACGATGTTAAGCATGATGGTGCTTAAGATTTCGCTGACATTAAAGTGTGCTTTCAATGCACCTGGAATAGCACCCCAAAACGCACCACCCAGAATACCGGCCAACAATACCAGCGGTAGCAATACAACGGCTGGTGCTTCAGGAATTGCAAGCGCAACCATAGTAGCAAACAACCCACCCAGCACCATCTGCCCTTCGCCACCGATGTTTACAACATTGGCTCGAAACGCAATGCATATGCCGACACCAACAAGCATCAGGGGTATGGCTTTTACTGCGGTGGCAGCCAATCCTTCGGCCGAACCAAACGCCGCCGAAAACATGGTGTGATACCCATCTATAGGGTTGGCTCCAAGCATCTGCAGCATCACCGCGCCGACGGCAAGGGCCGCACCCACAGACGCCGCTGCTATACCTGCAGCTATAAAATAATTACGCATGTTCGGCAACTGTTGGTAATTTTATTATTATATGTATGAGCTCGAAGCCAGACATTGTCGACAGAAACAGCCGGTGTTACGGGCAGGCATCTGTAGAACATCGCTAGATCAAGTAATAAGCGCTATCGTTACAACATTATAACGGGCTGTCAATAGCGGGAGGGACGCAATACAAACAAGTATCCGGTTGACAATTGTTACACGGTTGTGAGTGGATTTAAATAATTGAATACGCTCGAGCGAATGCTCGACCAGACGGCACATTAGCGCACCATAACGGTCCGCATGCACCAATACACAACAATCTGGATCAATATTTCAGCCGCTAATGGTTGCGATTACTGATAGAAAAGTGATTGTTCTTTTGAGAATAAATGCACATGCTCAGGCTTCGCTGTCATTCTAATCACTGTGTTACGAATATTGCGGTGTATGCCAGAGAGTTTGGCAATAGCCGGACTGCCTTTTGATTCTTTATCCAGATACACCTGGGTGACCTCTCCCAATGCTTCAGATATATTGACCTGACCCTCAAGTGCATAGTCAGCGCCATCGGTCACATCCATATGTTCCGGTCTTATGCCGACATTTACCGGCAACCCTTTCTGGTCACCCGTAGTCGCAATGTTCGTGTGTATCACACCCTTGCCATCGTTAACCGATACACATGTATTGGGACCGGTTTCAACAACCTGTCCAGCCAAAAGATTCATTGCTGGCGACCCGATAAACTGCGCAACAAATTCGTTCTGAGGTGTTTCATACAATTCTAATGGCGTACCAACCTGAGCAATACCTTTGTTAGCCAGTACAACGATACGAGTTGCCAGCGTCATAGCTTCTACCTGATCGTGTGTGACATAGACCATTGTAGAGTCGGGCATACTTTCCTTCAATTGAGCAATCTCAATTCTGGTTGCAACCCTGAGTGCAGCATCTAAATTTGATAAAGGCTCGTCGAATAAATACACTTTCGGATCTCTTACTATCGATCGGCCAATCGCCACGCGCTGACGCTGCCCACCAGATAGAGACTTAGGCAGCCGGTCGAGATACTCAGTTAATTGTAAAGTTTTCGCAGCAGACTCGATTGCGTTAGATATTTCGACTGGTGACTGCTTAGCGATTTTAAGTGCAAACGCCATGTTCTCACGCACGGTCATGTGCGGATACAATGCATACGACTGGAACACCATGGCTATACCACGTTGAGCAGGCGGTAAATCATTCATACGAATACCGTCAATCGTAAACTCACCTGCTGTTATTTTTTCAAGACCGGCGATCATTCGTAACAGCGTCGACTTACCACACCCCGAAGGCCCAACAAAAACGATCAACTCTCCGGATTCAATATCCAGATTAATATCGTTCAGTACATTGATAGCACCAGCATAGGTTTTTTGTATACCGGTGAGTTTCAAATTAGCCATGGCTGGTTCTCCTACACTCTTTTTGCAATTAACGCTTGATGCGCTGTTAACGAAGCCTTGCCAGCTTGCTGCGTATGACAAACACCCAGATCTTCTCCGACTAACTGCCAATTTCCATCTGGCAGTGTTACGTGGGTCTCGCTACTGCCAATGTTAAACGCGCAAAATATATCGTCTTCATTATGCGATCTTGTAAAACTCACCACATCGTCGCATACAGCTAACGGCGACTGCGTTCCCTTAATCAGTTCTTTGTGTTGCTTACGAAACTCGATTACTTTTCGGTAGTAGTGCAGCAACGAATCGTTCTGTTGTTCCTGAACATCAACACTTAGCGCCGTATGCGATTCACCTACGGGCAACCAGGGCTTGCCGTCTGAAAAGCCACCATTTGTTTTTTCACTTTCCCACACCATGGGCGTGCGGCACCCGTCACGACCTTTAAATTCAGGCCAGAATTCGATTCCGTAAGGGTCTTGTAAGTCTTCAAAAGAGATATCAGCTTCAGGCAAACCTAGTTCTTCTCCTTGATACAAACAAACCGAACCTCTTATGCACATCATTAGCAACGCGTACAAACGTCTGCCATTGTCGTCGAGTGACCACCGAGTGGTGTGCCTTTGGATATCGTGGTTGGTCAGCGCCCAACACGCCCATCCATCATGCTCAACTTCCGCCAAGCGCGAAAAAATGTCTTTCAGACGATTTGCGTCGAGCCGCTCTGAAGAAAGAAATTCAAATGAGTAACACATGTGAATACGATCAGGCCCCTTGGTGTACTCGCCCATGAGCTCCAGCCCGAGCTGTGCATCGCCGACTTCGCCTACAGAGGTGGCAGCCGGGTACTCATCGAGCAACGCACGAAAGCGCTTTAAAAATCCAATGTTCTCCGGTTGATTTTTGGAGTACAAATGATTTTGATGGTTATATGGATTAACACGGGGAGCAATTGAGCCATTGCGCTGTTCTGGCGTTAGAGCCGGATTGTCACGCAGTTGTTTATCTGCAAAGTAGAAGTTTATCGTGTCCAGTCGAAACCCATCGACACCACGATCAAGCCAGAATCGACAATCATCAAGCAAAGCATCCTGTACAGCGTCAACATGAAAATTCAGATCGGGTTGGCTGGCTAAAAAATTGTGCAGATAATACTGTTCCCGACTAGCATCCCACTGCCACCCGGAGCCACCAAAAATAGAGAGCCAGTTGTTCGGCGCAGTACCGTCTGGTTTTGGGTCTGCCCATACATACCAGTCGGCTTTTGCGTTGTGTCGAGATTGCCGGCTTTCGGCAAACCAGGCATGTTGATCGGATGTGTGGCTGAGTACCTGGTCAATGATGACTTTAATATTCAGACTGTGTGCAGTGGCGATCAGCTGATCAAAATCTTTAAGCGTACCGAAAATTGGGTCGACATCTCTATAGTCGCTTACATCGTAGCCAAAGTCCTTCATGGGGGATGTGAAAAAAGGCGATATCCAGATCGCATCCACACCAAGCGATGCTATATAAGGTAGCCGCGTTACAATGCCCGGCAAGTCGCCTATGCCGTCACCAGTACTGTCCTGATAGCTACGCGGGTATATCTGATAGATAACTGCGCCGCGCCACCAATCTTTGTCAACTAAAGCACCGTCCAGCGAATCTGTTGTTTTCGAAGTCATGTTGTTCGTCATTACTTTACGGAACCTGCTAGCAAACCACGCACAAGGTATTTCTGCATGGCAAAGAAAACCATCAATGGAACAGCAATGGACACAAAAGCGGAGGTTGCCAGTATTTCCCAGTTACCGCCACGTGTACCCAACAGTTCTACAATCTGCTTTGTCATTACCGTTGTTTCGCCAGTGGAATCGATCAGAAAAACCAGCGACACCAGCAAGTCGTTCCAAGTCCACAAAAACTGGAAAATGGCAAAAGATGCCAGTGCAGGAAACGACAACGGTAGTATAATTTTAGTGAATATTTGAAATTCCGTCGCACCATCTACTCGCGCATTTTCAATAATATCTCTGGGCAAACCGACCATGTAATTGCGCAATAGATAAATAGCCAACGGCAGTCCAAATCCGGTATGCGCAAGCCAGACACCGATATAGCCCTTCCCAATACCGATCTGATTGTGAAACTTCAGAAGCGGTATAAGCGCTAACTGTAATGGAACCACCAACAACGCAACAACAAATGCAATGAGTAGCGCTCTGCCCGGGAAATCCATCCAGGCCAGTGCGTAGGCTGCAAAAGCTGCCAGCATTATTGGGATAATAGTGGCTGGTATGGTCACAGTTAGCGTGTTAAAAAATGCCTTGGACATGCCCTCACGATTATTCTCATCGAACAATACATTCTGATAATTACGGATAGTGAACTCTGGTGCACGGGTGGCTGTGACAAATATTCGTGACCCGCGCTTACCGGTTAGAGCTTCGGTATGTTCGAGCTTGTAGTCACCGTTTACCAGCACAGTCACCTGACCACCTTTTTTTAATTGTGCGGTCTCGCCGGGTTTGAAATCAGCGATAGCTTTGGAACTAATACCCCAAACAGAAATGTCAGATGCCTTTTTACCTTCAAACAAGTTCCCTTCAATAACAAACTTGCCGTCAAGCTCAACCTGGTCCGCACTGGGAGCTGTGCGTAATGTGAGATTTTGTTCAGATGCCACCAACGACTTCCACCATCCGCTAGTGGCAATCTGGTCGCTGGTACGAAACGATGATACAAGTAAACCTGCGGTCGGAAATAACCATAACAATACCAGGGCCACCAGCGAAAGATTCACCGCCCAGACCAAAGACGATTTTTGACCAGCAATGTTATCCATCAACGCATCTCCTTTCGGGCGTTGTACACATTCCAGACAAGAATGGGCATCACCAGCAACATAATAATCATTGCACTGGCACTACCTACACCCCAATCATTGGCACGGAACATTTTGTCATACATATAATTTGCAAGTACCTGCGTCTCCCACTGACCGTTGGTCATGGCATACACAATGTCGAACACCTTAAGAACAACTATCGTGATCGTCGTCCAGACAACCACAATGGTACCCATGATTTGAGGTACTTTTATCTTGAAGAATATTTGCAAGGGATTTGCACCATCGACAATCGCAGCTTCAATGGTTTCTTCGGGAATACCTCGTAAAGCTGCTGACAAGATGACCATAGCGAAACCAGTTTGAATCCAGACCAAAACGGCCATCAGAAAGAAGCTATTCCAGAACGGTATGGTCAACCATGTGTTGGGTTCTGTTCCGCCAAAGTACAAATACAGCGCGTTTAGTACGCCTATCTGCTCCTGTTCAATCGGTCGAGTATCGTATACCAACTTCCAGATTACAGCGGCACCTACAAACGAGATAGCCATCGGCATGAATATGATTGACTTTGCGATATTGCCCCACCGCACCCGATCAGATAACTGAGCCGCCAGTAACCCGAATACAGTGGATAAGGCTGGTACCACCAACAACCACATCATGTTGTTTTTCAACGCTTCCCAAAATTTTGGATCCGCCATCATCTGTTCATAATTAGCCAGGCCAACAAATTGAGATTGATTTCCCGGAAGACGTTCAGTCAGCGAGAGTCGCATGGTTTCAAAAACAGGATAGGCAAGGTATAGCCCGAGGGCTGCAAGAGCTGGCAACAAAAACAGCCATGGTCGCAATAAATTGGCTCGATTGATATTGCGACCGGCTTTCGGGCCGCTGGCAGGGAAAAGTACCTTATCGAGAAACAGATTTGAGCAGTAGAAGTAGCCAACGCACCCGCCGACTCCAATAATAATTGTTAACAGGCCTTGCAATGCTGGATGCATAACAACTCTCGACGATAAATCAGGTTAGTTATTCTTCTATCAATCCTTCAATAGTTACGGGCTATCAATCCATTGATAAAGCCGGGGCAAACACTACTGCAATGGTTCAGTGTTTGCCGCGGCCATGTACGTCTACAAGTTACTTCAACGCATCCCAACTATCCTGGATGCCCTTTGCAACTTCACCAGCATCTTTCCCGCCAGCGTAATCAACCATGCCTGTCCAGAACGAACCAGCACCAACACCACCAGGCATCAGATCGGATCCATCGAAACGAAACGTGGTTGCACCAAGCAATATATCGCCCATACCGCGAAGGGTATCGGACGCATACAGGGCTGTATTGACACCTTTATGAGGAGTAAGAAAACCTTCTTGGGCCATCCATACTTCATGTGCAATGGGTGATTTCAGGAATTCTATCAACGCACGTGTTGCCGGGCTATCTTTCGTAATCGAAAACAGTGTTCCGCCACCAAGTACAGGTGACCCCAGATCTTTCTCAGCATAGGCTGGAAAGTAGAAGAAGTCTGCATCCTCACCTACTTCAGTTCCTTCAGGGAAAAACGCCGGTATGAAAGAGGCTTGACGGTGCATGTAGCATTGCGGTGGTGATGAGAATAATCCTTTGGGGCTGTCTCGAAAATCAGTTGATGCCACAACACCAGCACCACCTGCAACATACTTGTCGTTGCGTGCAAACGAACCAAACTCTTCGATAGCAGCAACAACTCGCTCGTCATCAAAAGGAATGTCATTAGTCACCCATTGGTCATAAACATCAGTTGGTTGAGTACGCAGCATCAAGTCCTCAACCCAATCGGTTGCAGGCCATCCCGTTGCACCACCAGAACCCAAACCGATACACCACGGCGTACCACCATCGGTAACGATCTGGTCAGTCAGTGTTTTGAGGTCTTCCATGGAACCCGGAACCTCATATCCTGCATCTTCGAAATTTTCAGGTGAATACCAAACCAGTGACTTCACATCAACTTTGAAGAAGAAACCAAATAGCTCATCTTTGCCGTCGGCGTTAGCATAGGTGCCCAGATCTACCCATGATTGACCTGCTGCATAATTCTCTTTAACCCAGTCAGCTGTTTCACTACCGAGCGGTGACAAAAACCCGCTTGAAGCCATATTGGCTGCAAGACCTGGTTGCGGGAACACAGCTATATTAGGAGCGGAACCAGCTTCTGCATCAATCATTATCTGTTGTTCGAAGCTATCAGAACCGGTGTACTTAACATCAGCACCGGTGGCTTCTGAAAAGTAGGCGAGCACACTTTCGACAAGTGCCTGATCGGGCCCTAGCCACGGACCAAAAACGGTGACTTGCTCGCCTTTTAAATCAGTTTTCTTCAGTTCGTCAAAACTGGCCCAATTGAAGTCTCCTTCACCAGGTGCGAATTTAAGATCGGCTGCCGACACCGAGGTACTTGCCACAACGGCAGCGGTGATGCCGGCTGCCAACGTACTTTTAAGTATGTATTTCATTGCTTCCTCCGAACGGGAATTGAAGCGCTTGAGATTGAAATTGGACGTATCTATCTGAAAATCCAAAGCGCCTTGGAAAAGAGAGTATTCATCAGACTGCGAGCTATGTCAAGGAATAAACACACTGTAAAAGCATATATAAAGGCATATTCACACTATATTTTAAACTGATCTCCAAGTACTCTAATCGGATTTTTGACAACAATTCAAGAATTAAGCTAGTATTTCCATAGCGATTTGGATGATTATCAATAATCCACCTGATACTGCCGTAGAACAAATATCCATGAACCTGAAAGAACTATCTGAAAGCCTGGGCCTCTCTCAAACTACCGTGAGCCGCGCTCTCAATGGCTACCCGGAAGTCAGTGAGACGACACGTAAACGTGTTGAGGTCGCCGCTGCCAAGGGAAACTACCGACCGAACATGCGAGCGATGAGCCTGGCTACAGGCAAATCGATGATGATTGGCCATGTCATTCCAGTGATCAGTAAGCATGATGTCATTAATCCGGTATTCGCAGAATTCATTGCTGGTGCAAGCCAGACCTACAGTACCCTTGGATACGAACTCCTGTTGACCATCGCGGAATTGAAAGACGAAGGCTCAACCTATCGCTCACTTGCGGCCAAGGAAGCAGTTGACGGCGTCATTGTGCATTCACCTTCCAGACAAGATGTCCGATTAGCCATATTGCAGGAAATAGGTTTGCCGTTCGTGGTTCATGGTCGGGTCTGCGACAGCTCGGCTAGCTACAACTGGATTGATATGAACAATAGAAGTGCGTTCAAGCAAGCCACCCAGCTGCTTATCGACTTGGGACATACGAACATAGCATTACTCAACGGGCTGGAAGAGCTGAGCTTTGCGTGGTTAAGGCGCCGGGGTTATCTGGATGCATTGAAAGAGAACGGGCTTGAGAAGAATGCGCAGTTGATGGCGGCAGCTGAAATGACTGAGCCTTATGGCTACCAAACAACAGCAGCTATGCTGGCAAGCGACAACCCTCCCAGCGCGTTTCTGGTGTCGTCCTATATAGTGGCTTTAGGCGTTCGCCAGGCAATCAGTCACGCTGGCTTGGCTATAGGCAAGGACGTATCGGTCATTATCCACGATGATGATTTGTCCTATTTCGACAACAGCGGCGCTGTACCGCAATTTACCTCTACTCGATCATCGGTTCGCGAGGCTGGCAACCTTGCAGCAGAAATGTTAATTAAACAGATTGATGACCCAAGTTTGTTTCCACAAACAAAATTGCTAAAATCGAATCTCATCATGGGTTCCTCAACCGGTCCTTTTAGGCCAAAGTAAGATTATTTGCCCAACTTACGTTTTCCACCTGTCAATTTACTCAGAAAGCAATACACTTAACTAATTACAACTGCATCCCCTGACTTTCGTCCTGCCTTATTCTGGAGTTACGATGAAACGCTATACATTTTTATATATCGCTATAGTTCTGGTTAGCTTGCAAGGCTGCTCGTCAAATGATGATGCAGTTTCAACCTCTGGAAGCGAGCAAAACAGCGCAGCCGGAACATTGGATAGCTCCAGTGATATATCAGTGCCTGGCAATCTACCCGCAGCAAATCGTGCTCGCCAGTTTGACTATGCGATGACAGGTGTGACAGGAGAAACGGTTATTGCCAGAGCTCAACTTTTTGAACCCGGCACTCAAACTCCACAAGATGGTCATCCGCTGGTTGTTTGGGCGCACGGAACTACCGGCATATCGAACGCGTGTACACCAAGTGCGTCTTTTGCAGATTTTGGCAATGACTTGGTTATCAATGCGTTGCTGACATCTGGCTACGCAGTGCTTGCACCTGATTACGAGGGCTTTGGCACAGATCGCATACACCCATACTATCAACGTGCCAGTCATGCGAATGCAATACTGGATTCAGTACCTGCTGCACATCAAATTGCCGGAATTAATATAAGTGATGACTGGGCAGTCGTGGGCCATTCACAAGGAGGCCATGTAGCACTAGCCACGGCCCGCGGTACCGCACTGCCAGCCTACCCATTGCAGGCAGTTGTCGCACTCGCACCAGGTACAGACGTTAAACCATTCAGCGATCGTGCTTTTGAGGCGATAGATCAAAAAATCGCTGAGGGTGATACTGTCAATGCAATTGAGCGGTTAATCTACTTGAACGTTTATGGTGCCTATGTGGCTCATGCTGTGGCAGAAGTCGACCCCTCATTTAATCCGAAAAGCATATTCGGTGAAACGATCGCCGAGCTGATCGATTTAGCAGTAACGGAAACACAATGCCAACAATATGCATTTGCAGTACAAGAGGCAATTCAACAACATTTTACCAACGGCGGTACAGTTGATAATTTTCAAGGTGTTAGACGCGACTGGTACGACGAGCCCGGAATTGCTTCCCGTTTAGCCACAGAAGAACTGGGCGATGAATCTCAGTCAATGCCCTTGCTCATTTTACAAGGTGATGCAGATCGTCAGGTACCTGTGGCTGCAACAACGGCTTTTGTTGATCGTCAACGCTCGCTGGGTACCGATGTCACATATGAGATTATCGCTGGTGCCAGGCATGGAGATGTTGTGCGTGATGAATTTGCCGGCGCTTTAGCATGGTTAATAGAGAAGTTTCCTTCGCCCTAATACAAACATATTATTTTGCCGGGCATAGCCGTACGCATTTTGCCAATAATTATGAGTTGCAGCTACGCAAGCTGTTTCAACCATCCAAGCGACGCGTCAGTATCGCCAACCGGTTTGTACTCGGCACCCAATGGGGCTGTGTAACCCAAACTGTGCATATAATTAAACAGATAGGCAAAATTGACCTCACCCGAATCCGGCGGCCCACGATCGGGAACTGATGCAAACTGAACATGCCCGATGCTCTTTAGATGCCGCTTGAACAAACCTGACAAATTGCCTTGCATCAGCTGCACATGATAGCAATCAAACATTAACTGTAAATTCTCGTTTCCAACTTCTTTCAATATAGCTTCGGCCTGCAGCGTCGTTGACAAAAAATAGTCAGGCGCATCAAATGAATTCAATGGCTCGATTAGCAGGCTTATCGGTAAGTTCTGAACTTTTTCAAGACCATACTGAAGGTTTGCTATAAATTGTTGGTGAGCATCTTTCCCCCGCGCAAAGCCCGCCATAACATGAATTTTCTTAGTGTCTGTCTGCATTGCGTAGTCGATGGCTTCATCAAGCAGCGAGCGCGCCTCATCTTCTCTGCCCGGGATTGCGTTTACACCATTTTCACCCTTATCGACCTCGCCACGTGCCGTGTTAAGCCCAAGCATTTGCATGGATGTATCTTTTAGCGCGGCGTTAACATCGTCTGTGGCAACATCAAACGGCCAATGACACTCAACAGCGTCAAAGCCAGCTTGCTTGGCTGCATAAATCGCATCAGGCAATGATCGGTCATTCCAAAGAAATCCAAGATTTGCGGAAAATAGTGTCATGTCACTCTGTCTTATCTTTTAGCCAGCAACTCAGCTGCTTTTGTGAAAAAATCCGGCGCACCAAAATTTCCGGACTTCAGCGCTAGTACCAGATTATTGCCAGCTCGCAACGCCGGTACTCCCGGATCTATTTCAGGACCGATGTCGAGCGAAGATAAATTTAACCCCTCAACAATAGCGCCAGACGTTTCACCGCCAGCGCTGATTAACCGAGTTACACCACCAGCGGTGAGAAGCTTCGCCAATTCGGCAAAGAACTGTTCCAGCGCCAGTGATGCAGTTTCCTGTGTATGTTTCGCTTGTGTCTTAGCTACTTGCTCAGGGTCTGCAGAACTGAATACCAACGGAATATTTTTTTGTTGCAACACCCAGTCAACCACTGACTCCACAGACAAAGAACCATCAATAACAGCATCTGCATTAATTTCAAAAGCAGGATTGTGTTCACTATGAAGCTGGACCTGTTCGCGAGTTGCGATTGAACATGAACCTGACAAAACGACAACCGGACCTTCCTCACCCACCCAAGCCTGGTTTTGCATCGAGATTTTACCGGCTGCACTAAAATTTGCTGGTAAACCCAGCGCAACACCAGAGCCACCTGTTATAAGCTTAAGGTCTGCGGCTGCTTCGCCAATAGACATTAGATCGTTATCGTTTACGGCATCGACAACCATGCACTTATGCCCGGAAGATTCCAGCTCTTTTAAACGTAATTTGATTTGCGTGGCACCTTGTCCAACATGCTGATGACTTACATGCCCAACTGATGACTTACATTGCGCCTGCATAACTCGACGAAGATCTGCATCTCGCATAGGCGTTACCGGGTGGTTCTGCATGCCACTTTCATTGAGCAATTGATCGTTTACAAACAAATGGCCTTGATACACCGAGCGCCCTGTTCCGGGAAATGCCGGACAAACAATGACACGGCTGGCATTTAATTCGCTCGCCAGAGCCTCTGCTACCGGGCCAATATTACCTTCAGGTGTACTATCAAAAGTAGAACAATATTTGAAGAAAAACTGACTACAACCTTGACTATGTAACCAGCGCAGCGCATCCAGAGACTGCGCAACCGCATCGCTTACAGCAATGGAACGAGACTTGAGTGCGACGACACCAGCTTCTACCAATGCATCTGATCCAGTTTGAGGGACACCTGAATATAGAACGGTTCGCATGCCTTGCTTTGCCAGTGTATTTGCCAAATCACTCGAGCCGGTAAAATCATCTCCAATGCATCCAAGCAACATGATCTATTCTCCTGGTAACTTGATACCAGCATCGCGCGCATACACTTTGGCAACAGCTGAATCATCTTCCTGACCCAAGCCCTGTTCACTAGCGCGGGTAAATTGTTGTAGTGCGGCCTTTGTAACCGGCGCATCAAAATTTGCAGTATCTGCTATATCCAATACAATACCCAAGTCTTTAAGCCAAATATTGACTGCTGACAAAGGTGTGTAATCGCCATTGATAATATGAGGTGCACGATTTTCCAGCATCCAGCTAGAGCCTGCGCATTGTGAAATAACTTGTAAGAATTTTTCCGGCGATACACCTTGTGTGACACCAAAGGTAAGCGCTTCAGCCATAGTCGCGATGTGAACACCGGCCAAGAGCTGATTAACTGACTTCATAGCCGAGCCCGCACCGGCATCGTGACCCAATTCAAACACCGTACTGGCCATTGCGTCCAACACTGGACGAGCTGCATCAAAAGATTCACGCGCGCCTGATGCCAGAACAGATAGTTCTCCATTTGCAGCCTTTACAGAACCACCGGATATTGGGGCATCAAGATACAGTACTTCATACTCCCCACAACGCAACGCCATGTCACGTGCAAATTCAGGAGCAACGGTAGCACAGGAAATGACGATTGTACCAGCCGCTAGTTTGGGTACAACACCAGCATCGCCAAACAATACAGATTCAGTTTGAGCAGCGTTAAGTACAACGACAACGACACATTCCAATTTTGAGACTATATCGTTGAGCGCGGTGGGTGAACCACCAGCTTTATGGAATTTTTCAACCTGACTGGTGGAAACATCGAACCCATAGGTAGGATTTCCAGCCTTTAAAACTGATGTGGCTACACCAAAACCCATGGCGCCAAGGCCAAATACTGCTGTATGCATTAATGATTGCCCGATTGAAAAGTCAGGTAACAGTATCTCAGAAAAGTGACCTGCGGAGTAGCCTGACAGATCTGAAGGCCTTAAAGTGCTCTTTGAATGATTCCACTAATATCCGTTAGTGCCTTTCTCAAATCATCGTCTCTGGCAACACTGTCTATCGAACCATAGTGGTGCTCAATGCAATTCATTAGCAAGTTTTTTATAGCCTCTTCGTCTGGCGAATGAGGCAATGAGCTATCAGCGTAAGCCTGTTCCAGATGCTTCTCTTTCGATTCAAAGTAATCAGTAACCTGCTGCATTGTCCAGTCACCGCGACGAATGGCTTTGAGTTGTTCGCGCCCAGACTCAAGATTCAAATCGCCGGTGCTTAGTAACTGCTCGACTTCATTGATTAGTCGGACGACGTGATATGCAAATTTCACGTCGTATCCATATTGCTCGATAATCTGTATACGAGTGCCCTCGGGCTTCTTGGTGCGCATCTTGTTTAGCTGTCCGTAGGCGTAACCTTTGAACTTATGCCAGCATCCTTTATGCAAGAAAAGCGTCCTGTTCTCTCGCACTAGCTCACCAACGCCAGTACTATGCAATACACACCGCCTGGGCACAAACAACATATCTACCATGTTCGGATTATTTTCCATGCACAACCGGAAAAACCTTTGAATAGAATATATTGACAGGTCATATTCCTTACGAACTTCCTTATCATGGATATGATGCTGTTGCCAATTCTGAAATTGCTTGCCTGGCGAGCTGAAATCAAGAATTTCGCCACGAAGGTGTGGAAAAATATAATCCTTGGGCGGCATGCAAAAGCCATAAACATCCATATCGGAGGTATCGCTGGAAACACCGTATGCAACCGAGCCCATAATGACTTCCAATTGCATGTTGTTTTCCATGAACCAAGGCGGTGAATTCAGCAACCCTTTGCTCTTTAGCCGGTCGAATACACTGCTCATTTTACTAGCTCATCCATTGTCAGCAATCGCAACACGCGCCCCTCACGAACATACTTTTGCACACATGTGCATCCAACACTCCTTGCTGAGCCTAATATTAGTGCCGGTATCCATTCTAGTCTAATCACGCTGCATGGTGCTCTTTGGATAGCTTTGTTTAAAAAAACTATAGCCGTTAGTTAAGAGCAGATACAACTATTTAGTTGTCTTACTGATGATGGAGGCACCCTATCGCCGCAGAACTCTGGCAAGTAGCCGGAGAATCGCCTCTTATCCATTGACCCGGGCGCTGTGTTATCGGCGATAGCGCATGACTTTTTGAAATGCCTATTGAATTACTGCCGACAGCAGTATAGATTTCAGAATCAATTATTTATTGGCTAGCACCATGGGACTCGACCAGGCATTGTCGTTTGATCTGAATACAATTGATCAATCGTTCATCGAAAACCCCTATCCGACTCTGCAGAATCTTAGACAGTTCGATCCAGTTCACGTAAACCCGGACGGTTCATTGTTTCTGACCCGCTATGAGGACGTACGGGCTGTCTATCGAGACAAAACTATGGTTTCGGAGAAAACCGAGGCATTCAAGGAAAAATTTGGCCCTGGCCCTCTCTACGACCACCACACAACCAGTCTTGTTTTTAACGATCCGCCTTACCACACCACTGTCAGAAAACTACTGGCAAACGCCTTTACAACACAGAAGCTATCAAAGATGGAACCCCTCATAGAAACTGTGGTAGATGAACTACTTAACGAGCTCGAAGGTTCCGGGGATGTAGACTTTGTTAGTCAATTTGCCATGCGACTGCCCACTGAAGTTATTTCATTCATGCTTGGTGTTCCATCAGAATATCGATACAAACTAAGGGGTTTTTCAATGGCTATTCTTGGTGCGCTGGACCCACGGATAACGCAAGACCAATTAGATGTCGGGAACGAAGCCGTGCGCGAATTCAGCAGCATACTGAATGATCTGATCAATCATCGACGTAGACACCCGGAAGGTGCAGGTCAGGGTGAAGTACTCGAAGCCTTAATATTTGGGGAATTTGAAGGCCGCAAACTGACGCAGGAAGAATTAATCCAGAATTGCATTTTTCTGTTGAACGCCGGACATGAAACAACAACCAGCCTGATGGCAAACGGCATGCATATGCTGATGCTTTCGCCTGATCAGTATGCTTTGTTGGTTGAACAACCAGAGTACATTGATTTGGCCGTAGAGGAAATTTTACGATACGAAAGTCCATTGCAAATCGGCAACCGAATGACCACGGAAGCACGTACTATTGGAGGAAGGCTGGTACCCGCCGGAACCTTTATACATACATCAATCGCTGCTGCTAATCGTGATGCGAGCGTTTTTCAACACCCCGACAAGATTGATCTGTGTCGCCAGCCAAATCGACATCTTTCATTTATCACTGGCATACACGTGTGTCTGGGTGCAACACTTGCCCGTTATGAAGGTCGAATTGCGTTTCGACGATTGACAGCAAAATTCCCGTCTATTCAACCGGCAGGTGAACCAAAACGCCTGCCAATGGCTCGGTTTCGCGGGTTCAAACGCCTTCCGGTTCGCATGGAACCGCGAGGTACTGACGTTTAACAAAATCGTGTTTGCTGAAGCGGCTTGGGTATAATCAGTACCTGTGGCTCTCAAGCAACGGCAATTCAACTTAATGTCTTCGTCGCCTTTTTCAAATCTCATTAAATCATCCACCTACATATTGTGGTATGTCCTGCTGGTTGTCGTACTACCGGCAATTACACTCATTTTTGGTGGACTCGTCTACTTCTGGCAACATAATCTGCTGTTGATTGTTGTTGCAGCCTGGTTAGTAATTTCAGCACTGGCATACGGTGTGTTCATATACTGGCCTTCAGTCAAGGCCAAACGAAAGGCTGTCGACGAAAAAAACCGGACTGACGAATCAAACAGCACTGACGGTGAAGACCCCTTACCTGCACGCCTGGATACTCCTGATTACTGGTCGAATCACGATATAGAAGTTTGGGACCGCTGCTGTGCGGCGATTGATATTCGGTTAGATGATCAACCTGATTGGCAGGCAATGCCAGATCTGGCGTTGGCGCATTTAGCACTGGTTTCTGAGGAGTACAACAGAGACTCCAAAAGTGCCACCCTGCAATTTACCGTACCAGAACTGCTGCTGGTTGTATCGGTTGCCAGTAGCCGCTACCGTCAGTTGGTTGTCGACCATGTCCCCTATATCGATAAAATTTCAATTGCTAAAGCGAGGCTGCTCCTTAACCACACCGACAACATTAAATCGGGTTACTCCTGGTTTAATCGCGCCAGACGCACGGTGCGAATGCTCAACCCGGCTTCGGCTGTTATCGGTGAGCTGCGTGAACTGATTACTAATAAAGTACTTACTCAGGCAAGCGATGCGCTTCAAACCGACTTGAAACGTCTACTACTACAAGAAGTTACGCAAGTTGGAATTGATCTCTACAGCGGTAAACTTGCCACCAGTGAAGAAGAACTAGCACGCTATCAAAGTCGAGCTTCTATATTAGACAAGAGCAGACAATATGATGCATTGGAACCGTTACGAATTGTATTGATTGGACAAAGCAGTACGGGAAAATCATCGCTGGTGAACTTACTGACGCAAGCATTACAAGCAGAAGTCGGCGCACTTCCTGTAACCGATCGTATAACCGTGCACGCACTGCAGTTAGCGGATACTACGATTGTAAACCTTATAGATACACCTGGAATTGATGGGTCGAACGAAACGATGACGTTGCTTCTTAAACAAGCACTCGAGGCTGACCTGATTATCTGGCTGGCTAAGGCGACTCAACCGGCACGCGCCCCGGACCATGATCTCTACACTCAATTGCAGGCAAGCTGGACAGATCAACCTTCAAGATTACATGCACCAATTATCATGGGACTGACTCATATAGATCAACTTTCACCCAAGACGGTTTGGCAGCCGCCGTTTGATCTGACAGGAGAAAAACCAAAAGCCAGGTCGATTGTAGATGCGACGGTTTCAGCCAGAACTCGAATTGGCTTTGCTGATACTGTTCTTAGCGTTCCTTTATACCTTGGCGAACAATATGAAGAGTACAACGTAAACGCACTGGCCGCGCAAATTATGTTACTTGCTGATCAATCACATAATGTTCAACGCAATCGTCGGCGCCTGGAACTCGGAGAGAATTCACTCGATTGGCACACACGATGGCTGCAAGCTAAAAAACTTGGCAAGGTAATTGGACAATCTGTGGTGAAACGCATTTAGTTATGCGATTCGCCCCTGGCTGGCGCCGATGGCTAAGCGCCCTGTTAAGACCGGAACTCACCCCAGAACTCGCTGAGGTGCTGGCAACGCGCGCAGACACTGTTCCGGTAATCTGGTTATTAGGAAAAACCGGTTCCGGTAAGTCCTCGATTATTCAGCGGCTCACTGGCGACAGCAAAGCACAAATTGGCAATGGCTTTGAACCCTGTACACCAACCGCAAGCATGTACGATCACCCTGCAGCCGCCCCGGTCATGCGCTTTCTCGACACCCGTGGACTCGGTGAACCTGACTATGACCCAGCTGAAGACCTTGCACAATGTCAGCAAGCCAGTCATGTTTTGGTTATCGTGACAAGAGCAGACGACCCATCGCACTCAGCACTCACTGAGGCGATCAGTAAACTGGCAAAACTCACAAATCACCTTCCGATAATACAAGTGCATACAGCATTGCATGCCGTGAGCGCAGAAAACCTGTCCAGTGCCTTACAACACAATAAAGTTACAGTCGAAAGTGCTCTGGGGTTTTCAATTGGACAAGTGAGTATCGATTTCACCAAACCCGAAGATGGATTCGAAGACCCTGATACAGGCCTTGCTGCACTGCAAGCAGCCTTGATAGAACTTATACCCAAACTTGCCCGGCTGATGTCTAAAGCAAGTTCGGGCGATGCAGAAACGCAACTGTTCGCCATCAACCGGAGACACGTACTGGGCTATGCCAGTGCGGCGGCAGCCATGGATGTGGTGCCCGCTGTGGGGCTTGTTGCTGTACCCAGTGTGCAAGGTAAAATGCTGCATACGTTAGCTGGACGCTACGGCCTGCAGTGGGACAAACAGTTAATCACTGAATTTGTTGCGGCGCTGGGTTCCGGGTTTCTATATCGCTACGCTGTATCTTTGCTGAGCCGGCAGGCTACCAAGCTTATTCCTGTTTATGGCCAAAGCGTTGGTGCCGCCGCCGCTGCAAGCATCAGTTTTGCCAGCACATATGCCCTGGGTCGAGCGGCCAGTCTTTATTTTTACAGGCGCAGCACAAATCAAAGCATAGACCCCGATGCCTTGCGCACGGCCTTTACCAATGCGTTTGAGGCTGAAAAAAAGGGTAATACAAACACTAAACCTTAACTGGTTCTTTGCACAACAGAATCAATCAACTGATACGTCACTTTTTATCTGAAATCTGGCAGGGTCGCAATAAGAGTTTGACACCTGCATAACGTTACCGGTTTGTGTATACAGCTTTGCCTGTATCCGTAAAACCGGCTTTCCGGCCTCCAGTCCAATCAGATTCGCTTCTTTTATTGGACACCCAACAGCATCGGTTTTTTGTTTAACCCGACCAACAGAGACATCGTATTGATTTTCAATTGTCTCAAATACTGTGGAGTCAGGGGCTATTAAAAGAGGCTGAATTCCAGCAAACCGGGTCGGTACATAAATTATGTTTGTGCAGAATGGCGTGGCGTCATTTCCCAAATGTCGTGCAGCAAATATTTCAAGCCATTGGTCGCCTTCACTTTGATGTTTGCGTAAAAGTTCGAAGTCACCGGTTTGCACCTTCGTAACTTCCTTTACATAAAACTTCACATCACGACCGATGCTTAACAACTCGTCAACCGTGGTAGTCGCCAACTCAAACTTAGGCTGAAGTGCCGAGGCAATAATTTCAGTGCCGGCCCGTTTTCGCCGAAGCAAAACGCCATGCGACTCTAAACGATTGAATGCTAAACGCACAGTGGAGCGGCTAACACCCAGTTCACCGGCAAATTCGCTTTCCGGCGGCAGCCGATCACCAACTTTACGCTGGCCGCTGGCTATCTGCTCCAGAATCTGATCAGACACTTGTCGATACAAAGCTTTCATTGCAACGTTCCTGACACCCCTTTTGCCACGATTAGCTCAAAGTTTTATCGAAGAACCTTCGAATATAGCAAACCTGACTGAAACATTGCCAGTAATGATGATCGAAGATGGGTTACATTCTGCGTATCCTGAAACTAACATCCCGTTGTTATTAAAAATTAAGTTTCCAACGTTAACTATTATTGTTCTGAACTTACATTTTCCAAATTCACTCGTATACCGTTTTTAGCCGATTCATGCACCGCAAGTGTTGCGCGCAATGTCTCAGCGGCATCTGACGCCGAAATACGCGGTAGTTCTTTGCCAAGTATTACATTGGCAAAATGGGACAGCTGAGTGACGTACGCATCTACCCTATCACCGGCAAAATTAGTCGCAACAAGCTCACTGCCCCAGTCGCAAACACGATTGTCAGACTTCCATAAAGTGAGATTTGGAAAGTCTAAAGACCCTTCCGTTCCCATAAACCGGATTGCGTTTTGTCCACTGGCAGGTATCGCAGCATTTTCGCCAAGGGCATGCTCCCAACTCCATGGTGAAAAACTCTGATCAGATACAACGAACGTTCCAATCGCACCGTTAGTAAATCTCAGCACCATGCCAGCACAATCCTCTTTCTCGAAATTCAATGCAGCGTTAGATGTTTCTGCACTTATGCTCGTGATATCTCCGGCGATGTAACGCAGTAAGTCCAGTTCGTGGATTAGATTTGTCAGAATTGGACCTGCATGCCATTGCTTGCGCCACGCGGGCGTGTAGTAACCATCCGGTTTTCTTACCGTCCACTGACCACTAACCGAAATGAGTTGGCCAATTTCACCTTGCTGAACAAGTTCACGCGCTTTGTTGACAAGCCCATAGTAGCGACGTTGATGTCCAACCAGCACATGTCGATTGGTCGCCCGGGCTTTTGCGATGGTCTGGTCACACTCTATTATGTTGGCCATGATTGGCTTCTCAACCAACACATGCGCACCAGCATCAAGAGATTGCAATGTGGGTTCGAGATGATGTTCAGTCGGCGTTGCAATGACAACACCATCGGGCTTAACTGCGTCTAGCATCTCAGCTGCTGTCGCAAACAAAGGTATTTCGTATCCGTCCGCTACCGTTTGCGCTGCAGGATATGGGTCTGCAACTCCAACCATACTAATGTGACCCAGTTCGTTAGAGGCCAACAGATGACGCTTACCAATAACTCCCGCACCAACAAGCGCAATTTTGGGATTTCTCACAAATCAGGTTCCATAAAAAGTAGCTTAATTTTTTACCAGATATTCTTGTACAAAGTCATCTTTAACCAGACAATCTAAAGCGAGCGCACCCGATATGATCGCCCTTTCAACTTCCCGTCACCCAGCTTTTTCAATGCAGCTTTCGTCGCCTCGCGGCTGACTGCCACATAAGAGCGATTGCTAACAATCTTTATCTTGCCAACCTGTGCACCGGCGATGCCGTTCTCACCCGTCAATGCACCCAGAATATCACCGGGCCTGAGCTTCTGCTTTTTGCCACCGTCGATTTGCAGTGTAACCATGCTTGCGCGAGGCACCGGCTGATTTAGTGTTCCCGATGGAGGCAGGGTTTCGCTTTTTATCGTGCGAGCGTAAGCTTCTTGTATAGCTTTGATTTTCTCACTATCCCGGCCATCATAGAACGACAAAGCCAGTCCAGTTCCGCCAGCACGACCAGTTCTGCCAATCCTGTGTACGTGAACTTCCAGATCACGGCCAAGGTGATAGTTGACCACAACATCCAAAGACGCTATATCGAGCCCGCGAGCCGCAACATCAGTGGCTACAAGCATCATGGTACTTCGGTTTGAAAAACGAACTAGTGTTTGATCTCGCTCACGTTGATCAAGTTCACCGTGTAATGGCAACACGCTAAACCCGAATTGCTGAAGCTTCACGGTAATATCACGCACATCCTGTCGGGTTGAACAAAACACTAGCGCAGATTCGGGCCGATATTTAAGCAACAATAGTTTGAGGGCATCCAATCGCTGCTCACCATTTACAATTTCAAAAAAGTGCTGTTCTATGCTGACCACGTCGTGGCTTGAATCAACCACTATCATTTCCGGGTTCGATAACATTTTTTTAGAAATCGTCTTAATTCTGTCAGGAAATGTTGCACTGAGAAGCAATGTTTGGCGGGAATCGGGCACGTGCCTGACTATCGCCTCAAGTGAATCCTCAAAGCCCATTTCCAACATGCGATCGGCTTCGTCCAGTACCAATGTTTGCAGGTGCTGTAAATCAAGGTTATCGCGCTTGATGTGATCTTCGACGCGACCCGGTGTGCCTACAACAATGTGTACGCCTTTATCAAGTGACCCGGCCTGAGGTCCAACTGGCGTACCGCCGCAAAGTGTTAGTACTTTTATATTGGGAGTTGATCGCGCCAGTCTACGAATTTCACCGGATACCTGATCTGCCAGCTCACGAGTTGGGCACAGTACCAATGCCTGCACGATAAAACGTTTGGTCTCGAGCTTTGATAATATACCCAGCCCGAACGCAGCCGTTTTTCCAGACCCTGTCTTACCCTGAGCGATAACATCACGACCGGCAAGTATGGGTGGCAGACTCTGTGCCTGAATCGGTGTCATCGACTCATAGCCTAAGGACTTAAGGTTTTCTAACAAGTCCGATTGCAGATCCAGCGCACTAAAGGCTGATGATTGGCTCAAGGTTGGGTACCCGACAGGTTATTGCGAAAGCACACTACGAAATAGGTGCGCAGAGCATAATAACAGCAAACTAAAGAGATTATGGCATGACATTTTGTGGACTGGATTTCGGTACCTCTAACTCGACGGTTGGCCTTCTAAACGAAAGCCAGCCAATCATGGTGCCACTGGAGAAGGATTCGAATCAACAATGGCAGACAACACTACCCAGTGCCTTATTTTTCAGTTTCGAAGATGATGAAATAAGCTTTGGCCGCAGCGCTATTGGTCGCTACACCGGCGGCGAACCAGGTAGACTGCTGCGCTCGATGAAAAGCCTGCTCGGCGGTTCGTTTATGGGCGACAAGACCCAAATAAAAAACCGCTCTTACTCGTTCGACGAGATCATCAGTTTTTTTATCAGTAGCCTCAAAACACAAGCAGAAAATTTCACTGGACCTGATTCACAGCCACTGGAATCCGTCGTGCTGGGCCGACCAGTCTATTTCAACGATACCGACCCAATGCTTGATAGCGCAGCACAAGACCACTTGACCGAAATAGCAAAACTGGCTGGATTTAAACACGTATCGTTCCAGTTTGAACCCATCGCTGCCGCCATGGACTACGAGCAACAAGTGAAGCACGAAGAACTGGCACTGATCATTGACATTGGCGGTGGTACATCAGACTTTACTTTGGTCAAGCTCTCCCCTGAACGACATGGACAAAAGGATCGGCATCAGGATTTTCTGGGTAACCATGGTATCCATCTCGGCGGCACCGACTTTGACCGACAATTATCAGTAAACAGTGTTATGCCAGCATTTGGTATGGGTATGGCACTAACGGATAAACCGGGTTTACAGATGCCCAATAGTTACTATTTTGATCTTGCCACGTGGCACAAAATTCACTTGTTGTACGATCGACATATGCTGATGGAATTAAAAAACCTGTCTCCCGTCGTTAGTGATAAAACCAAGCTCAACAATCTGATAGAATTGCTCATGAGCCGCAAAGGCCATCAGCTTGCAAGCCTGGTAGAACAAGCGAAAATAGAACTCTCAACTGCACCTGAGGTGACGGTCAATTTGGAATTGTTATTCGATAGCAGTAACAATGCACTGATTGATAATTGTCAAGTGACCCAAAAGCAGCTGCAAGAATCACTGCAACGCGATGTTGACAGAATATTCAGTACACTGCAGGAGACTTTGAAACAAGCTGGTGTTACCCACAAAGATATCAACACCGTTTTTACAACCGGAGGTTCAACAGCGATGCCAACGATTCAAACATGCATTGATGCCACGTTCCCAAATGCGAAGCAGATAGCAGGTGATCTGTATAGCAGTGTTGGCACTGGACTATTGATGGAAGCACAACTTCGATATCTATGACCAATAGCATCAGTCTATGCCAATTCGACTTACTATAATTTAATAACCATAACAAACAGGATTCATGTCTAGCCAAACCCGCACGGCTACGGTGGGTGTCACGGGCTTAGGGCTGTTTCTAAGTTTATCAGTCACCATCGGTATATCGATACTGAAAGCAATTTGTATACGCGTGCTAACAACAAAAAAAACAGAGTAATAACCGATGACCAGTTTTCTATTACTAGCATTTATTTTTTTATTGGCTGGTGTAATAGCAGTACCCATTGCCACTCGCCTGGGGCTCGGTTCGGTGCTTGGCTATCTGATTGCCGGTATTGTCATTAGCCCATTACTTGCCGTACTCAATGTCGATGTAATTTCGATACAGCATTTTGCCGAATTCGGCGTTGTGATGATGCTGTTTCTTGTTGGTATGGAGCTGGAGCCTAAAGTGCTTTGGTCAATGCGCGCAAGGCTGCTGGGGCTTGGTGGAGGACAAGTAGCACTAACCACCTTGCTGATCATGCTGGCAGCAATGGCTATGGAGCAACCGTGGACTATTGCACTTGCTATCGGTCTGGTTTTCTCACTGTCGTCTACCGCTATTGTTTTGCAGACACTCAATGAAAAAGGCCTGATGAAAAGTGACGGTGGTCAGTCAAGCTTTTCCGTTCTGCTGTTCCAGGACATTGCGGTTATACCCATGCTTGCATTGGTACCGTTATTGGCATTGCCCGAGCTTGCCGAAATGGCTGTGTCACACACAAACGATGCAAATGCCGCGCATGGCGTATCTGATGACGGAGGTGAGCACGCCAACTTGAGCCTGGTTGATGGGCTCAACGGCTGGCAAACAACATTGGTTACCATCACAGCAGTCGCGTTCGTTATTTGTGCAGGCAACTGGTTAACTCGGCCCGTATTCCGTTTTATTGCAGGCGCTGATTTACGTGAGCTGTTTACCGCTGCAGCACTTATGATGGTTGTGGGAATTGCTTTGCTCATGTCGCTGGTTGGCCTGTCTCCAGCATTGGGCACATTCATAGCCGGCGTGGTATTGGCGAACAGTGAATACAGACACGAACTCGAATCTGATATCGATCCATTTCGGGGTCTGCTACTTGGCCTGTTTTTCATGACGGTAGGAGCGGGTGTTAACTTCGCGTTATTGTTTGACAACCTTGGATTGGTTGTCGCGCTAACCCTTGGCATGATGGCTACAAAAGTAATCGTTTTACTGCTGCTGAGTTTTATATTCAAAATTCGTGGAACAGATCGATGGCTGTTCGCGTTAGGACTGGCACAAGCTGGGGAGTTCGGTTTTGTTCTGCTCTCATTTACCGTGGCAAATTCAGTAATCCCCACAGCATTAGCCGATGTTTTATTGTTGGTCGTTGCACTGTCCATGCTGCTAACCCCTGCCCTGTTTATTTTTTACGATCGCGTGATAACCCCCAAACTTACTAGTAATCAGAACATTGAAGAGGACGAAATTGAAGAGACTGGGCAAGTAATTATCGCAGGTCATGGTCGCGTCGGTGGTGTGGTTAATCGCATACTTAAGGGTTCAGGAATTAGCACAACGGTTGTTGACTTCAGTTCTGCACAACTGGATATGCTACGAACTTTTGGAGTGAAAGCGTACTTTGGTGATGCAACCAGGCCTGATCTATTAGAGTCTGCAGGGATTCGAGAGGCATCACAGCTTATTGTCGCTATAGACGATAAGCATCAGGCAACAGAACTGGTTCGCTACGTTCGCTTGAACTACCCTGCTGTACACGTTGTAGCCAGAGCACACGACAGAAATCATGTCTACGATCTTTACGCAGCTGGTTGCAGAGATATTGTGCGTGAGACTTTCGATAGTTCAGTTCGTATGGGACGCTCTGCAATTAGCGCATTAGGTAAGTCAAGCGAAGAAGTCGATCAAATTGCAGAAGGCTTTGTTGCCGACGATCGAACCGCCATGATTGTCATGGCAGAACTGCACGACACAAAGATCTCCGCACATGAAAATGTTGAGTATGTTTCTAAAGCTAAAGAAATATCAGCGATACAAGAGTCACTATTGGAACAGGGCCCAAGTGGTTTCGGGAAACTAGCGAATAAACTTGCCGAAATCGGTGAAGACCCGGCTGATCTTATTAGACGCTACCAGGAAGAAACTGAAGCACAAAATTAAGTTACTTAGCCAGGACTTGCGCGCATCGTATCTGGCAACCAGGTAGCCAATTGCGGGAAAGCGATCAATACAAAGACCATCACCACCATAATAAAAAACATGGGAATGGCAGCTTTGGCAATGTAGCCCATTTCATGCTCTGTCATCCCTTGCAATACGAATAGATTAAAGCCGATCGGTGGCGTTATCTGCGCCATTTCAACTGCAACAACGACGAAAATACCAAACCAGATAACATCGATACCTGCTTCACGAATCATTGGCTCGACTACGGCCATCGTAAGCACAACCGATGAAATTCCATCCAGAAAACAACCCAGCACTATGTAGAAGACCAGCAGGGCAAGCAGCAGCTCGAAGCGCGACAGATCGAAGGTAGCAATAAAGTCTGCAAGGGCTCTGGGTAGACCAGTAAATCCCATTGACAATGACAAGAAGGCGGCTCCGGCCAGAATCAGTGCAATCATTGCCGATGTTCTTGTCGCACCCATTAAACTTTCTGTAAAAGTGCTCCAATTTAGAGAACCTTGAAGCGCTGCCAATAACAACGAACCCAGTACTCCGAATGCAGCAGCTTCGGTTGCGGTAGCCCAGCCTGCGTACATCGAGCCGATCACCAACATGATCAGCGCGACCACGGGCAAAAGGTAACGACTGTTTTTAAGTTTATTTAAAAAGGATGTATGTGGTTCAGGATCGGGATTGAAATTCTTTGATAGTCGAGACATCACAGCAACGTAGAGCATAAACATCAGTGCGAGAACGAGTCCGGGCAACACACCAGCAAGAAATAGCTTGCGAATCGATTCGTTAATAGTTACACCATAAACAATCAGCGTGAGTGATGGCGGAATCATGAGTCCAAGGGTTGCAGCCCCTGCAAGGGTACCGATGATCATATTCTCGGGATAGTTACGTCGACGAAGTTCGGGAATAGACATCTTGCCAACGGTTGTCAAAGTTGCAGCAGATGAGCCAGACACAGCAGCAAACACAGCGCAGCCAACAATGTTTGTATGTACAAGGCCACCTGGCAATCGAGCCATCCATGGTGACAGGCCTCTAAACATATCCTCCGATAGACGGCTTCTAAACAGAATTTCACCCATCCAGATAAATAATGGAAGTGCTGTTAACGTCCAGGAAGATGATGCAGTCCAAATAATGGTAATCATTGCATCGCCTGGTGGGCGTGATGCAAACAGCACCATGCCAACAAAAGCAACACCTAGCAGAGCCAACCCAACCCAAACACCACTGCCCAGCAGCATGAACAGGATGAACAGGAAAATGCCAATTTTTCCCAGCTCTCCCATGTCGCCCAGATAATTGCTTAGTTCTGCCATTTAATAAACTCTTTTCTAACCGGTAGCGAAGATCGTAGCGACGATCAATGTTGTTTGAGTTTTTCAGATTGAATCGCGTGCTGTTTGAGAACAAACAATCGGACCAGATTGTCCCAAAAACAAATCGCTAGTAGCACTGCACCAATGCACATACCCAGCTGCGGAATCCACAAAGGCGTGGCATCCTGACCCTGGCTAATATCATTAAATTTTTTTGACCATATAGTTGCTTTGACGGCGTACCAGGCCAGATACGTTGCTGCAGCTGATCCAACAGCGAAACACCAGATTTCTAACCAGCGACGATGTTTGCCCATGGCATTCAATACTAAGCTTACGCGTATGTGCGAGCCACGATTCAAAGCATGTGCAAACGCAAAAAAAGATGCTGATGCCATACAGTAACCAGCATAGTTAGGGGCACCACTGACTAACTGACTGGTTCCGGTCCAGCGAGCAACCATTTGCGCAACAATAAGCAATAAAATAGCAATCAGAAATAATGCCGCCAACACACCGCCTGCTACATATAGTCCGTCTAAAAAACGAAGAACACGACGATAGCTTGTCACCTGATAAACCTCCAAACAAAAACACCGCCACTAGGACGGTGTCATTTTATAACTGCGCAGCTGGCCTGCAAACTAAACTGACGTCTGCCGACCAACCCACCTACCTACTTTGACGCATTAAACGCATCAACAATTGCCTGGCCTTTTTCACCAGCGGCTTCCAACCATTCTTTTGTCATGGTTTCACCAATGACTTTAAGCTCGTCTACCAAAGCGTCGCCTGCAGGACCAACGGTCATACCACCAGCCTTAAGACCAGCGAGAGTAAAACCTGTGTACTCTTTTGAACGCCACGTTCCGGTGTACTCAGCCAATTGAGCACAGGCATTGATTACATTTTTAGTTGCATCGTCAGTCTTGCCCCAAACATCTTTGTTCACAATGACATAGTTGCGTGGTAACCAAGCATCTACTTCATAGAAATGAGTCAGGCTTTCCCATACTTTGCGATCATAACCAGTGGCACCAGATGACACCATGGCTTCGGCAACACCCGTAGCGAATGCTTGTGAAATCTCAGCGGCTTCAATGCTAACCGGTGCCATACCGGTAAGCTCAGCCAGTCGTGCAGTTGCGTTGTTGTATGAACGAAATTTGATGCCCTTCATATCGGCTACGCTGTTGACTTCCTTTTTGAAGTACAAACCCTGTGGAGGCCAGGGCACCGCGTACAAAAGATGCAACCCTTGCTCATCAAGTAACTCTGTCAGTGATGGTTTGGCCGCTGCCCACAACTTATCGGCATCGTCAAACGAGGTAGCAAGAAAAGGGATGGAGTCAAAACCAAACAGCGCATCTTCATTCTGATGTCCTGAAAGCAGTCGCTCGCCAATGGGTGCCTGACCTGTTTGAATAGCACGCTTGATATCACCACCTTTAAAAAGTGACCCGGACGGATGAGTAACAATTTCCAGCTCACCGCCAGTCCCGGTTCCTACACAAGACGCAAATTCAGCAGCAACAGCTGAATGAAAATTAGTGGCTGAATAGGCCAATGGCATATCCCACTTTTCGGCCTGCGCCGCACCCGACAGACTAACTGCCGATACGAGTAACGCCGCACTAGCACTATTAATGATCGTATTTTTTCTCATAGACTCTTCCAAATGGCCATAGGATTGTTTGAATTTCGCAAATTAGTATGGGACTTTACGAATTTTTTTAAAAGCGTTGTACCGAAACAGCTTTGTTGCGGTATTTAGCGCCTACCCCTTACTTTAACGGATGTATTTAGTTTAGGCGAGAGGAAAATCCGACGGACCAGTCTAACAGTCTAAATTGTTGATTTGTGGGCGTCTCACTCCCGCAGAAGCTCAATGAGTGTTGTTCAAAGTACTGGCTACAGCGTACTTTTGTAGTCGCGCTTCATCTACAGATATGCCAAGACCAGGCGTATCCGGTACAACCACCTGCCCCTCTACTATCGGGAATGGTTCGGTAAGCAGGTCCTCATCAAGATAATATTTAGCCTGATAGAACTCACATCCGAGTGATATGTTCGGTGCACTGGCAATCATGTGCACACCGGCAAGATGCGCAAGCCCGGTTTCAAACATATCACCACCGTAAGCGGCCAATCCGGCAGCTTCAGCAATGGCCGCGATTTCCCTGCCTCGAACTAACCCGCCGCATTTCATAATTTTTATCGATACTGCATCGCATATATCTTCCTTTACAGCGCGCACCATATCGTTTGGCGTAAACACGCTTTCATCAGCAAGCAAAGGTGTGTTGATTGATTGCTTTAGTGCACGCATACATTGCCAGTGTCGAGCCGCAACGGGCTGTTCGATAAAACTAACGTTCAGTGAGTCGATATCTTTTAGTTTACGAAGTGCATCGAACGGCTCGAGTCCCTGATTGTAATCCACTCGTATCGTAAACTCGGGAAACTGTTTTTGCAGCCACTCTATTCGCATAAGGTCAAACGCATGATCCTTAAAACCGGTTTTTACTTTTACCACTCTAACCCCATCGGTATGAATTTTTTTCGCCAGAACCTTGTCCTGCTCAAATTCAGGGTTGGCAATTGATACCGATAACGGAATTGTGTCGCGCACTTTTCCACCTAACAATGCGTGCACGGGAAGTGAAAGTATTTTTCCAGTCAGATCGAGCAATGCGGATTCGAGTGCAGCCTTAGCGTCTGAACTGTGGACTACCGATTTCTCGCACAGTCGCATAATGGTGGTTAAATTTCCAATAGGTGCACCAATGACGTGCGGAACAAAGTAGCGGCTGAATGCAGCAATACAGCCCTCGGCGGTACCACAAAACACTGGCCATGGCGATGCCTCGCCAAAACCCTGCAGCCCTGACTCGCTTGTCAATCGCACAACAACAACGTCAACTGCCCCCTGCACACTGCCAATTCCGTGATCTCGCCGGGCATTGACAGGTACTTTGCAGTGCCACGCATCCATAGCAACTATCTTTTGAGAAAGTAAATATTCTTTTGACAACGCATCATTCCTGTTAAATGAAGATAGAACAATCTGTGTTATTGATACTATTGCCGCACAAATTCGATGCAATCAAACAAATTCAAATACATTCAGGCGAAATAAGCAGCTAATCATGGTCAAAAACCTGACTTATGTCATTCAGATCGATGTTTATGCATCATGCCAATTAAGTCACACTCGATGCAACTAACACGCGCCACATCAGTAAGGCTGCGCATGTAAACTTATTTAGTCGGCTATAAGCATCCCAAAGTGGGCGTGGCCATAGTAAACTCGTATTAATACGTTTGTTAAGTCCACCGAGAAACGCGGGTAGAGTTCTCGTCGGTAACCCAGGACCAGTTCGCGCAAGTGTCGAAATGAATGGTCTGCAATTGATTTTTGGAGACAGTAGTTTGAGACATCAAAAGTTTTTACTAATTGCGGCTTCAACCGCCGCACTAACAGTAAGCCAATCGGCAATGGCTGCTGGCTTCGCGGTATCGGCACAATCAGCCTATGGAATGGGCAACGCTTATGCTGGTAATGCTGCCGTAGCCAGCGATGCATCTACCGTACTAACGAACCCTGCCGGCATATTTGAATTAGATAAACCAGTACTGGGTGTGAATGTGGCAATAACATCAACTGGAGTTGACTTCGCTGACAAAGGTTCACGTACTTCACCACTGTTTAACGCCGACCCTGTAAGTGTATCCGGTGACGGCTCGACCAGCCTGAGTAGCGCAAACCCGTCGCCAGGTTTGTACTATGCGCGTAAATTAAACGATCAGTGGGCACTCGGATTTGGCTTGAACGTTCCATTCGCTACGGAATCAAGCTACGAAGATAACTGGGTTGGGCGTTATCACGCGGTTGAAACAGAAGTTACCGCCATTGATATCAACCCGACAATCGCATTCCGAATTAACGACAAAGTATCAATTGGCGGTGGCATCAGCATTCAACGCGCCACAGGCCGGCTGACTAACAAACTGGATTCTGGCGCAACCTGCGCATTAATCTATTTTCAAAATGGTGTACCACCCGCGGCGTGTGCAGCTGAACCTCCCAATGGCCCCGCACTCGTCCCGAACGATGCGACAAGAGACAGCACCGTTGAACTCGACGGTGATAGCACAGAAATCACTTTTAATATCGGCGCTCTGTTCAAGCCAAAGGAAGGAACCAAAATTGGTGTAGCGTACCGACATGGCTCGCAACATAATCTTAAGGGGAACACAAAATTCATACTTGACCCAGGCCTGGCGGCACTGATCAGACCGCCGGGAGAAGACCCTGTCGCACCAGGACCACGATTTCTGGACAACTCAGCCTCTGCTCTATCTGCTGATTTACCAGCCACGTTAGATCTGTCGATTGCGCAAATGGTGCACGAAAAGGTCGAACTACTCGGTACCTTAAAATGGACTCAATGGACATCTTTCGACGTGCTAACCACAACATTCGATAATCCAGAGCAGAATGATACAGCCTTGCCATTTGCCTGGGAAGATACGGTAACTGCCAGTGCTGGTTTTAATTACGAAGTAAACAATAAGCTCACAATGCGTGCAGGATTTTTGTACGATCAAAGTCCGGTTCCAAATCCTCGTGCACGATCCCCCAGAGGTGCTGCAAATGATCGGTACTGGTATTCGGTTGGCGGTACATATAGCTTCAGCAGTAAAATTAGTATCAATTTTGCAGCAACACACATTCAAATTGATCAGTCAGCGATCGACAACACCGGTGAAACCACAGGCTCACCAACGTTGAGGGGCACCTATGATTTCGATGTAAATTTGATCGCTTTCCAATTTAACTGGCATTTCATTTAAGGCCAAGGTTATGACAAATCCAATGAAAAATTCAATTCAATTTTTTACGGTCAGCGCTGTATCGATAGCTCTGCTGATTGGTTGCAGTAGCGATTCAAACTACAACTTTGAAAGCTCTGAATCGCGCCAGCAGCAAGCCGCAGCAGCACCTGCGGGCGCCTTCAGTCCGGCAGACGGCGGGCCTTACCCAAATGATCTGTTGTTTCTGACATCCGCTGATGGCACGCTGGATATTCCATTTGATGATGATGAAGACCCAACCGACTTTGGCGAACCAAAAGTGGCACTCAATACACTGGATGGCTTTTCAACCATTGAGCCGATCACCTCCGACTTTGGTAATACCTTCGCAGGCGATTTTGGTGCAGCTGTCGCACCTTTGCCAATACCACTGATCGACGCATCAACGGTCAACATACAACAGAGCATTCGCGTTTTTGAAGTAACCCGAGGTGCGCAAACACAAGTCACCGGCATTGTTGCTGAGCTGGATGCCACCCAGGTTCTTGCTACAGTGGTGCCTGCCGATGCAACGGGAAATGGGACTCAACTAGCCATCGTACCACTACAACCATTGAAAGAAAGCACCACCTACATGGTGTTGGTTACTGACAATGTAAAAGATGTTTCTGAGGTGCCGCTGGCACGTAGCTTTACCTACGGTTTGTTAGCGGGACCGACAGCACTTTCAGGGGATCTTGGTAGTGTTCAGCTGCTGATCAAAGCAATGCTTGGAGCTGGCGCAGCCGCCGGAGTCAGCGCAGACAGTGTCATGCTTTCGTGGACTTTCACCACGCAATCCATTACACCCGTTCTGCAGGGACTAAAAGACGCCGCTATTTCTACACCGATACTTGTCGTCGATACGCAAGTAGACACTGGTGCTCTCTCACCCGCCAGCCCTGACCTTGCCAGCATATTTGCAGGCCAAATGAGCGTGCCTTACTACCTCGACATACCAACCGCTGAAAACCCGATCGCTCCGCTGAACACTTTCTTCACTAATGCGGAAGGTAGTTTTTTAACACCTGCAGACAGTGCTCCTGTTGTAAAAGAGACGCTCACTATTCCTGTATTGATGACCCAACCTAAAAGTGAGCCACCTGAAGGCGGTTGGCCAATTGCGATTTTCCAGCATGGCATCACTCGCAACCGTGCAGATGTACTGGCAATTGCCGATGCAATGGCGGCAGTCGGTTTTGCAACTGTTGCTATCGATATTCCCATGCATGGAATTACGCCCAGCGATACCGCCCTGGCTGGTTTCCGCCAGGCAGGCAACGAACGCCACTTTGATGTTGACTTCGATCAGGATGGCAACGTAGACGCTTCCGGAACTTATTTCTATAATCTGCGCAATTTACTGAACACCAGAGACAACACGCGTCAGGCAGTAGCGGACCTTTTCACTCTGAGCGCAAGTGTCGGAACAATTGCAGGCATCAATCCGGCCCGGAAAGTATTTATAGGGCATTCACTCGGTGCCATCGTTGGTACAACCTTTTTGGCCTTCGACGATACGATTAATAGCGCATCGCTGGCAGTGGGTGGCGGTGGCTTGCCGCGTATTCTGGCCAACTCGCCAGCATTTGGTCCAGCTATCGCCGCAGGTCTTGCTGAATCTGGTGTAGACATCAACAGCGCTGATGGCAACCGCTTTCTGAACGCTGCTCAAACCGTGGTGGACTCTGTTGACCCGGTTAATCATGCAGCGGCGGCTGCAGCGAATACCGCTGTACACATGGTTCAGATTAACGGCGACACGGTCGTGATCAACAACCTGCCCGGTTTTCCATTGGTTGGAACTGAACCACTGGCTCGATCAATGGGATTGGCACAGGTAACTGCTGACACTGCTGGCAGTGGTTTTGTGAAGTTCTCAACTGGTTATCATGGATCTTTATTGTCGCCAGCCGATTCTGATCCAACAGACGATCGGGACGCTGCTCAGTCTTTCGCCGTTTTTCAGGAACTGCAACGACAAGTGAGTGTATTTGCAGCTAGCGGCACTATAGACATTGACAATACAGCCGTTATCGACGGAGCAGAAGCTCCTTAGAATTTCGTTGAACAATGTTGTATATTACAAAGGCCATTCGTTTTCGGATGGCCTTTTTTTTATTTGTCAATATCTGCGATGAACACAAATTCCTCACCCGATTTCGAAAATGTCGAGTTTCTCGAACAGCACATAAAATTTATACTCGATTTTTATGAAAACCGAGTGATCGCACCAGATGGATTTTTTCAGTGTTTCAAGGACAATGGTGAGGTTTACGACAAAAACACTCGCCACCTTGTCAGTTCCACAAGATTCATATTTAACTATGCAACCGCCTATAGACGCTACGGCACTGCCCACTATCGCGAACATGCTGAACACGGCTTACAACACCTGCTGACTCAACACAAACAACCAAACGGGAACTACGCATGGGTGTTAAGTGGTGACAAGGTCGTTGAAGGTAATGCAATGGCCTACGGACACGCTTTTGTTATGTTATGTGCAGCAAGTTGCGTCCGTGCCGGAATCGTCGATGCGAAACCAATCATTGAACAAACCTGGGAATTTGTTGAACGCTATTTCTGGGATGAACAGCAACGCGCCTATGCCGACGAACGCGATGCAACGCTTGAAGTACTAAACCCGTATCGCGGACAAAATGCCAACATGCACATGTGTGAAGCGCTTATTGCCGCATGGCAGGCAACCGATGAAACACGCTACCTCGACAGAGCAGAATTATTAGCAAAGCGCTTTAGCTTTGAGTTGGCAGAACAGTCAAATGGATTGATATGGGAGCACTACGATACGAACTGGTCTGTCGACATGCAATACAACATCGATAAACCCGATGATTTATTTAAGCCATGGGGTTTTCAACCAGGGCATCAAGTTGAATGGACCAAATTGCTTTTACAGCTCAATGAGGCTCGTCCAAACGCAGCATGGGTAAACAAGGCACAACAACTTTTTGATGCTGCTATAGCAAACGGCTGGGATGAACAACATGGTGGACTTGTTTACGGATTCGCACCAGATGGAAAATTCGCCGATTCACATAAATATTTCTGGGTACACGCCGAAGCTTTCGCGGCTGCATGGCGCTTGTACAAAGTTACCGGCGAAGAAAAATACCAACAACACTATAATGAGCTTTGGCAGTGGAGCTGGACTTATCTAATAGATCATGAATTCGGCGCGTGGTTTCGCATACGCAATCGCGACGGATCCGCATTCGATGATTTGAAATCGCCACCGGGAAAGACCGATTATCATACTCTGGGCGCGGTGTGGGATGTTCTTGATCAGCAATAGCAGCAGAATCAGGATTTGTTTTCAAGCTCTTCTATGGTCCGTGGCCAATCTGTTTTCAGCAATCTGGATAACGCACGGTCAGCAAGCAACTTACCATCAGTCTGGCAGCGTGGACAGTAGTTAGTCTCTCGGCCAACGTAGCGAATGCGCTGAACTTCAGTCGAACAGACCGGACATGCTTGCTGGTATCGACCGTGAACCGACATACCATCACGGAACGCCGTCACTTTTTCCGGAAAACCATCCCCCGCCTGCAAAAGAAGTTTGCTCGTCCAGTCCTGCAGCACCGATTGGCAACACACAAACAGCGCTTCGATCTGATCAGATTTAAGTTTTTGCGTCATGGCAATTGGCGACAGCCTGGCCGCATGTAAAATCTCATCGGAATAGGCATTACCAATACCACTAAAAATACTGGGGCTGGTTAAAGCACGTTTGAGTGTATGGTTTGTTCGAATGAGCCTTTCACTAAAGTCTGCAAGTGTTGTCTCCAACACTTCAAGCCCGTCCGGGTTCAATTCATCCATCGCGCTTTGACCTTCAATGAAATGCAATGATGCGCGTTTTTTTGTTCCAGCTTCTGTCAGTGTCAGTGTTCCAGTTTTACAGTGCAGTTGAAACAACGATGCTTTCATCGGAACCTTGGCGCCCGGCTTATACCAGTGCAACCTTCCTGCGATCATTAAGTGCAATACAAACCATCGTTCTTCCGGAAAGCTCAACACGACACGCTTGCCTACACGTTGAACACCAATAATCGGTTGGCCTACGATCTCCTGAACGTCAG